>Ga0209721_1000037_pt1 | contig 124804 bp, 115 predicted proteins | sample TshhotsprinmetaG_FD_184139 | JGI IMG/M metagenome (GOLD analysis project Ga0209721, IMG submission 184139) | Hot spring microbial communities from South Africa to study Microbial Dark Matter (Phase II) - Tshipise hot spring metaG (SPAdes)... | ecosystem: Environmental > Aquatic > Thermal...
AGAGCCTATCCGAAAAGCCCTGTTGCTCTGAGACAGATAAGCGCACAAGCCAGTTGGAGGAAGCCCAGGTAGTTCTCCGCCTTCTTTTCCCAACGGATCAACAAGCGCCGGTAGCGGTTGAGCCAGGAAGCGGTGCGCTCCACCACCCAGCGACGGGGTTGCTTGTGGGGATGGCGTACCTGCTCGGCCCGCTCCTCCCGCCTTGAGCGGATGTGGGGAACATACCCATGCGCTTCCACCATAGGTGGAATGTCCAAATAGTCATACCCCGCATCCAGACACAGGTGCCAGTTCACCTCAGACTCTGGCTCTAAAGCCAAGACCAGCCCCGCCAAGGTGGCCTCCAATAGCTTCTTGTCGTGCCGCTGGGCCCCCTCGATCTCCACTGCCAGGGGCAGCCCCTGCCCCTCCACCAGCAGGCTACGCTTGCAACCCAGCTTGCCCCGGTCGGTGGGGTTGGGCCCGGTTTTTTTCCCCTCCCAGCGGAGCCTTGACCATCGAGCCATCCGCTGCCTGCCATTCCAGGTTCAGCTTCTGCATCACCTCCAGGCTCAGTAGGCCCTGTTGCCACAGTCGCAGAAACACCCCTTCTGTGACCCATGCTTGAAACCGATCATGCACCGTGCTCTTGGCCCCCAGGCTACGGGGTAGGGCTGCCCACTGAAGACCGGTACGCAAGACGTACAGGATTGCGGTCATGGCCTGGCGATCTTCCATCCGGGGACGACCCGCCTTGAGTTTGGGCTTGGGTGGTGGCAGGCACTGCTGCATGGCCTGCCAGAGTTCATCGCTGATCAGGTACTCCGGGGGCAGCCCGTAGTCAGCGGGAAGGTCGTGTTTCTTCTTCTGCTTGCGCTTGCTCCTTTTTCCCTTGGACATGCCGTTAGTGTAACAAAAATAATGCCACTTTCCGGATAGGCTCTAAGAACACAAAAAACCGCCCGTCCTTGCAAGGACGGGCGGTTGCAGGGGGATCAGTAGTTGCTGTAGAGCAGCAGGTTGGGCGAACGCGACCCGGCGCTCCTCACCACGCCCACCGTCGCGTTGCTCACAATGGCGTTGCGCACGGTGGCCGGGCTGGCCGTGGGGTTGCTTTGCAGGTAAAGGGCTGCCACCCCAGCCACATGGGGCGCGGCCATCGAGGTTCCGCTGATGGTATTGATCGAGGTGTTGCTGCTAATCCAGGCCGAGGTAATGGAGGAGCCAGGCGCAAAGAGATCCAGGCAGCTCCCGTAGTTGGAGTACGAGGCCCTGGTGTCGCTAGAGGTGGTGGCCCCCACGGTAATACCCGCCGCTACCCGCGCAGGTGAGAACTGGCAGGCATCGCGGTTGCTGTTCCCAGCCGCCAGCACAAAGGTAATCCCGGCATTGATGGCGTTGCTAACCGCGGTATCGAGGGCGCTCGAGACCCCCCCACCCAGGCTCATGTTGGCTACCGCTGGCCTCCGGGCATTCTGCCGCACCCAGTCCACCCCGGCAATTACGCCCGAGTTGCTGCCCGAGCCGCTGCAATTAAGCACCCGCACCGCGTACAACCGCACGCTTTTGGCTACGCCGTAGACCGTGCCGCCTACCGTTCCAGCCACATGGGTGCCATGGCCGTTGCAGTCGTTGCCATTCTGGCCGTCTCCAATAGCGTCGAAAACCGCCGTGGCCCGACCGCCAAACTCGCTGTGGCTCACCCGGATACCGGTATCGATGATGTAGGCGTTCACGCCGCTGCCCGTGTTGCTGTAGGTGAAGGTACCGCTGAGGGGTAGGGTGCGCTGGTCTATGCGATCCAGGCCCCAGGTCGCACCGGTCTGGGTGGCGCTGATGCTCATGACCTGGTCGGCCTCGATGTAGGCCACCCTGGGGTCTTGGCGCAGTGCGGCCAAATTCTCAGGGGACAGCCTGGCCGCAAGCCCCTGCAAAGCAGCGGTGTAAACCTGCTCAACCCTGGCGTCGGGCGCCAGCCCCAAGCTTTCCAGCTCCCGCTGGAGGGTTACACCCCCTTCCAGAGCGGCTTTCAGGCTTTGCAAGGTGGGCAGTACGTTGGCATCGTCTTTATAGACCACTATGTACTGCCCCTGGATAACGTTGGGGTTATCCAGCCCCAGCACCGGGGCCAGGTTATCGGGGGTCGCACGGTTTCCGCAGGCCGCCAGCAACACCAACAGCACGATCCAAGCTAGACGATTCATCTCTACGAACCTCCAGGGATGTAGGTTGCTTTTGGGTCTGAACCCGCGGCTAGTATATATTTGTCATCGTACGTTCAGCGTTTTATTAAGATCAGATTAAGCCTTTCAGGCAAAAAACAACCAACCACGGCTAGCCACAAGCTGGGGCCGCTAAACCTGAAACACCCCGATCTGCATGGCCTCACGCACCGGGTTGAGGGCGCAGACCTCGAGGCTCCGGATCAGGCGCTGGCGGGTCTCGTGGGGGAAGATCACCTCGTCCACCCAGAGCCGGGCCGCGGCGTAGCGGGGGTCGAGGGTCTCCTCGTAGCGGGCCTTGATGCGCTCGTAGAGTTCGACCAGGTCTTCCTCGCTGGGTTTGCGCCCTTCGCGCTCGAGCTTGGCAAGCTCGATTTCCATCAGGGTTTTGGCCGCGGCGTTGCCGCTCATCACCGCGTACTTGGCCGAGGGCCAGGCGTAGATAAAACGGGGGGCATAGGCCTTGCCGGCCATGGCATAGTTGCCCGCGCCAAAGGAACCCCCGGTAATCAGGGTAATCTTGGGCACCACCGAGTTGGAGACCGCATTCACCAGCTTGGCCCCGCGCCGGATGATGCCCTGCTGCTCCGACTCCTTGCCCACCATAAAGCCGCTCACATCCATCAAAAACAACAGGGGAATGAAGCGCTGGTTGACCTCGAGGATAAACCGGGCGGCCTTGTCGGCGGCTTCGGCGTAGATCACCCCCCCCACCTCGATCTTGCCGGGCTTTTTGATCACCAGCCGCTGGTTGGCCACGATCCCCACCGGGAAGCCGCCCAGCCGGGCATACCCGCACACCAGGGTCTGGCCGTAACCGGCCTTGTACTCGTGGAACTCCGAGCCGTCCACCAGCCGGGCGATCACCTCGTTCACGTCGTAGGGCTTGCTGCCGTCGGGTGATACCAGGCCGTACAGATCCTCGGGCGGGTGAAAGGGCTCCACCTCGCTTTTGCGCTCTGCGGCCCAGGGGGCCAGGGTCGGCTGGGCGTACAGCGCGGCCAGGGCACGTATGCGGGCAATGGCTGCTTCGTCGTCGGGTTCGTAGAAGTCCACCGTGCCGGAGACCTCGGCGTGCATACGCGCACCGCCCAGCGCCTCCGAGTCCACCTCCTGCCCGATGGCTGCCTTGACCAGGGCCGGCCCGGCCAGGTATAGCCCCGAGCCCTCGGTCATGATCAGCACGTCGGTCATGAGCGGCAGGTAGGCCCCCCCGGCCACGCAGTTGCCCATAATGGCCGAAATTTGCGGGATACCCAACCCGCTCATGCGGGCGTTGAGGTAAAAAATGCGGCCAAAGTCATCCTGGTCGGGGAATACTTCGTCCTGCAAGGGCAGGAAAACCCCCGCCGAGTCCACCAGATAGACCGTGGGCAGGCGGTTCTCGAGGGCGATGGTCTGGGCCCTTATCACCTTTTTGGCAGTGATGGGGAAAAAGGCCCCGGCCTTTACGGTGGCGTCGTTGGCGATGATCATCCAGTCCCGACCGGCAATTTTGCCGATGGCGGTTACCACCCCGCCGCCCGGCGCCCCTCCCCAGTCGGCGTACATCTGCCAGCCCGCATAGCCCAGGATTTCCTCGAGCTCGCTTCCCGGGTCAATCAGGCGTGCGATGCGCTCACGGGCGGTCAGGCGCCCCTTGGCGTGCTGGCGCTCCACCGCCTTGGGGCCCCCACCCTGCCGCACCTGTTCCAGCGAGGTGCGAAAATCGGCAATTAGCCGCACCCAGGCATCTTTGTTTTGCTTGAAAGCACTCGATTCGCGCTCATTGGGGCTGATGTGGCTTTGAATCATAGTCAAAGTCTACCGTTTTTTTGTCGGTAGGTTGTAATTCCGTCAGGTTTGAGGGGTAAAGCCCATGGGCCGGGGGTCGAGAACAAAATTTAGCCTTGCGTACCGTATGATTGGGACACGTATGCGCAAGCGACTCGTAGCCGGTAACTGGAAAATGCACAAAACCCCCTCCGAAGCCCGGATGTGGTTTCGCGACCTGACCGCCCACCTACCCCAGACCCAGGCCGAACCGGCCCTGCTGGTACCTTTTACCCATCTGCCCTATGCTGCGGAAGTCCTCGAGGGCCATGGGGTGCACTGGGGCGCGCAGGATGTCTCGGCCCATACCGAAGGGGCCTACACCGGCGAGGTTTCAGCAAAAATGCTGGCCGATCTGGCTTGCCAATACACCATCGTGGGCCACTCCGAGCGGCGCAGCTACCACGCCGAGTCGGATGCGCTGGTAGCGGAAAAAGCCCGGCGTCTATTGGAGCAGGGCATCACCCCCATCCTGTGCGTGGGCGAGCCCCTGGAAGTACGCGAGGCCGGAAGCCATGTCGAGTACACCCTGCAGCAGCTCGAGGGGAGCCTGCAAGGGGTCAACCCGGCCTCACCCCAGCATCTGGTGATTGCCTACGAGCCGGTCTGGGCCATTGGCACCGGCAAAACCGCCACCCCCGAGGATGCCGAGGCCATGCACCAGGCCATTCGTGGCTGGCTGGAAGGCCGCTACGGTGCGGACTTTGCCGGGCAGATGCGCATCCTTTACGGCGGCTCGGTCAAGCCCGAGAACGCCACGGCCCTCTTTGCCCAGCCCAACATTGATGGGGGACTGGTCGGGGGGGCCAGCCTTAAGCTGGAGGACTACATAAAGCTGCTCACGGCCTAATGGAGGGCATATGCGCGCATGGATCTTGCTGGTTTGGTTTGTTGGTCTGATCGGTCTGGCCCAGTCCACCGATATTGTGCAGCGCACCTACCGCTGCGCCGGGGGCCTCCAGGTTCGGGCGGTTTATCAAAACGGCTTCGACCGGGTGGGGGTGGTGTTCAACCGTCAGACCTACGGCCCGCTGTTCCAGGTCGAGGCCGCCTCGGGGGTCAAATACTCCGATGGGCGGGCCTCCTGGTGGGTCAAGGGCTCGGGGGCCACCGAAGAAGCCCTGCTGATGAGCGAGCGCACCGGCAAGACACTGGCCCGAGCCTGCAAGCCCATTCGCTAGGCGCAGCATGCAGTAGACTTTTCATCACCCATGGCGCATCTTCACCCCCGTACCCAGCTTTCCAGGGAGAGCATCTTCGCCCAGATGAGCCGCCTGGCCGCGCAGCACGGGGCTATCAACCTGGGGCAGGGCTTTCCCTCCAACCCCCCACCTGATTTTCTTCTAGAGGCCGCCCGGCGCGCCATCGGCAGCGTAGACCAGTACACCCCGCCCATCGGCCTACCGCGCCTGCGCGAGGCCGTTGCCGAAGACCTGGGGGTTTCGCCCGAGGACGTGATCATCACCGCGGGGGGCACCGAGGCCCTGCACGCGCTGGCTGAAGCACTCTACGGCCCGGACGACGAGGTGGTGATGCTCGAGCCCTATTTCGATGTGTACATCCCTCAGGCCCGCATCGCCGGGGCCGAGCCGGTAATGGTTCCCATGCAGCTTACCGAGCGCTGGGAGGTCGATTTACCGGCGCTCGAGCGGGCCATTTCGGTACGCACCCAGGCCATCCTGCTCACCAACCCCTACAACCCCACCGGCTCGGTCTTTTCCCGCGCCGAGGCCCAGCGCATTGTGGAGCTGGCCCGCAGACACGACCTCTGGATTATCAGCGACGAGGTTTACGACGAACTCTACTTTGGGGAACCCCCGGTGCGGTTCCGTGAGCTCGCCCCCGAACGGGTCTTCACGGTGGGCTCGGCCGGCAAGCGTCTGGAAGCCACCGGCTGGCGCATCGGCTGGATTGTCACACCCCCCGGCTTGGCCCCGCAGGTCGCGGGTATGCGCCAGTGGAGCAGCTTCTGCTCGGCCGCCCCCCTCCAGGCCGCGGTGGCCGAAGCCCTGCCCATCGCCCGCAAAGAGGGCTTTTACCAGGCGCTGCGCGAGAGCTACGGCCGGCGCAAGGACTTGCTCGAGCAGGGCCTAAGATCGCTGGGGCTCAAAACCTTCTACCCTGCCGGAACCTACTTCCTCACCGCGCTTTTGCCGGGGCTCGAGGCCCAGACCCTGGTGCGCGAGGCTAAGGTAGCCATTATTCCCGGCTCGGCCTTCTACCTGCACAACCCCGCTCCCCAAGGGCTCTTTCGCCTGGCTTTTTGCAAAACCAGCGACGAGATCGAGCAGGCTTTGGAGCGCCTGGGGCATTACCTGAAGCAGGTCACCCCTTAGGCTGGGATAAAGGGGCCAGCCCCTGCATCAGCGTTGACCGCTTTTGTGTATTTTTTCACTATATTTTGCTTGTGAAATCTATCTGCTATACACACCGGCATGGACTTCCCAGCGGCCATCATGGGCTAAACTAATCAACGTGGACACAATTCAGTACCTCGATGATCAAGGCCGACCCCTACGGGACTTACCCCTCAGCCCCGAAGAGCTCCTCCAGGGCTACCGGGCTTTGCGCCGGGCCCGCCACTTTGACGAGCGCGTTCTGGTCTTGCAACGGCAGGGGCGGCTGGGGGTCTACCCGCCCTTTCGCGGTCAGGAGGCCGCCCAGGTGGGGGTGGCCCTCTGCCTGCGCCCCGATTACGACTGGCTGCTGCCCAGCTACCGCGAGAGTGCGGCGGCTCTCACCTTTGGCATGCCCATCAGCAAGCTCATCCTGAGCTGGCGGGCCGACCCGGCTGGCTGGGGTGCACCGCCCAACGTCAACATGGTGCAGTTTTACATCCCCATCGCCACCCAGATCCCTCAGGCCGCCGGGGTGGCCCATGCCCAGCGGCTTATGGGCAAGGACGCCGTGGTGGCGGTATTCATTGGCGACGGCGGCACCTCCGAGGGCGACTTTCACGAAGGTCTGAACTTCGCCGCGGTCTTTGAGGCCCCCCTGGTGGTGGTGGTGCAGAACAACGGCTGGGCCATCAGCGTGCCCACCTACAAGCAGACGAAGGTGCAGCGCATCGCCCAGAAAGCCCAGGGCTACGGAATTCCAGGGGTGACGGTGGACGGCAACGACCTGGTCGCGGTCTGGAGCGTGGCCAGAGAAGCCGTGAACCGGGCCCGGGCCGGTGGTGGCCCCACCCTGATCGAGGCCCTGACCTACCGGGTGGCCCCCCACACCTCCTCCGACGACCCCAGCCGCTACCGCAGCGAGGAGGAAACCGAGCGCTGGCTCAAGCGCGACCCCATTCTGCGCATGAAAAACTGCCTGTTGCACCTGGGGTTGTGGAGCGAGGCGCAGGAAGAAGCGCTAACCGAGGCGCTCGAGGCCGAGTTTTTAGCCGCCGTCGAGGAGGCCGACCGGGCCCCGGAACCCAAACCGTGGGAAATTGTGGAGCAGGTTTACCAGAAGATGCAGCCCGACCAGCAAGCGGCCTGGAAGTATCTGCGGGGGGAAGCATGATTGCAGAGCGTGGTACTCGAGTCCTGAACAACGTGCAGGCCATCAACGAGGCCCTGGATCTGGCCCTGGCCAAAGACGAACGGGTGGTGCTCTTTGGCGAGGACGTGGGCACCATGGGCGGGGTGTTCCGGGCCTCGGACGGGCTCGCGCAAAAGTACGGCGAAAAGCGGGTCTTCGATACGCCCCTGGCCGAGAGCGGAATTGTGGGTTTCGGGATTGGGCTGGCCATGGCCGGGCTGCGCCCGGTGGCCGAGATACAGTTCGCCGGGTTCTTATACCCCGCCCTCGACCAGATTCTTTCGCACCTGGGCCGGATGCGCCACCGCACCCGGGGCCGCTTTACCATCCCCATGGTCATCCGCGCCCCTTACGGCGGCGGGGTCAAAACCCCTGAGCAGCACGCCGACAGCCCCGAGGCCATCCTGGCCCACGTGCCGGGGGTCAAGATGGTGATCCCCTCCTCGCCCGAGCGGGCCAAGGGACTGCTGCTGGCGGCCATCGAAGATCCCGACCCGGTGTTTTTCCTGGAGGCCATCAAGCTCTACCGGGGCGTGAAGGCCGAGGTGCCGGAAGGCTACTACACCCTACCCCTGGGCCAAGCCCGGGTGGTGCGGGAGGGCAACGCCGCCAGCCTGTTCTGCTACGGCGGGATGGTGGAGGTCTGCCTCAAGGCCGCCGAGGTGGCCGCGCGGGAGGGGGTGGAGCTGGAGGTGGTGGACCTCGAGACCCTAATACCCCTGGACACCCCCACCATCCTGGCCTCGGTGCAGAAAACCGGGCGCGCGGTGGTGGTCTACGAGGCCATGCGCACGGGGGGCTTTGGCGCGGAAATCGCCGCCCGCATCGCCGAGGAGGCCCTGGACTACCTGCAAGCCCCCATCCTGCGGGTGGCCGGCTGGGACGCCCCCTACCCCCCGTTCAGCGCGGTGGAAAACTTCTACCGCCCGGACGCCAGGCGGGTTCTGGAGGCGGTGCGTAGGGTGCTGGAACACTAACAGCTTTTTTCGGCCACCTGCCATGACATCACCTCAAGGATAGTTTCCCTTCTCCAAGCCTTCAGGACGGCTTTGGAAAGCAACCATACTGCCCCCACCGCTTTTTGCGAACAAGCGTTTGTTAGAATAACAGACATGAAACTCCACAGTTACGCGGTCGGAGCCTGGCAACAGGGCGCGGACGACGGCACCCTGGTTACCGATGCGGTGTATGGCGAGCCGGTGGCCCTGGTAAGCAGCCAGGGGCTGGATTTCGGAGCGATGGTGCGCTACGCCCGCGAGGTGGGCGGCCCCAACCTGCGCAAGTACACCTTTCATGAACGAGCCGCCATGCTGCGGGCCCTGGCCCAGTATCTGCAGGCCCGCAAGGAGCAGTTCTACGCGCTTTCCTACAAGACTGGGGCTACCCAGTACGATGGCTGGTTCGACATTGACGGGGGCCTTGGCACCTTTTTCAGCTACTCCTCGCTGGCCCGGCGCGAGCTACCCAACGAGCGCTTCCTGGTCGAGGACGACCCTCTGACGCTCTCCAAGCAGGGCACTTTTCTGGGGCGGCACATCCTGGTGCCCAGGGAGGGCGTGGCGGTGCACATCAACGCATATAACTTCCCGGTCTGGGGGATGCTGGAGAAGCTGGCCCCGGGGCTTATCGCCGGGGTTCCGGCCATCGTCAAGCCGGCCACCCAGACCGCCTACCTGACCGAGGCGGTCTTCCGGGCCATGATCGAGTCGGGGATTCTGCCGGAGGGGGCCATCCAGCTCATCTGCGGCGGCATCGGTGACCTGTTCGAGCACCTGAACGAGCAAGACAGCGTCACCTTCACCGGCTCGGCTGCCACCGGACGCAAGCTAAAGGTGCACCCCAACCTGGTGGCCCACGCGGTGCCTTTCAACATGGAGGCCGACAGCCTGAACTGCGCCATCCTGGGCCAGAGCGTGGAGCCGGGCGACCTCGAGTTCGAGCTTTTCGTGAAGGAAGTGGCGCGGGAGATGACCGTCAAGGCCGGGCAAAAGTGCACCGCCATCCGCCGGGTGATCGTCCCCAAAGACAAACTGGAGGCCGTGCTGGAGGCCCTCAAGCAGGCGCTTTCCCAGGTGACCCTGGGCGACCCCCGCCGCCCTGAGGTGCGGATGGGCCCGCTGGTAGGGGCGGCCCAGCGCCGGGACGTGCAGGGCGTGCTCGAGCAGCTCAAGGCCCAGGGCTGCGAGGTGGCCTTCCAGGGTTCGTCCGAGCTTCTGGGCGGCGACTGGGAAAAAGGCGGCTTTATGCCCCCCACCCTGCTCTACAGCCCCAAGCCCTGGGAGAGCGGGGCACACGACCTCGAGCCCTTCGGCCCGGTAGCCACCCTGATGCCCTACGGGAGCCTGGACGAGGCCATCGCCCTGGCCCGGCGGGGCAAAGGCAGTCTGGTGGGAAGCATCGTGACCTACAACCGGCAGGAGGCCCGCACCCTCTTCTTCGGCTGCGCCACCCACCACGGGCGCATGCTCATCCTCAACCGCGAGAACGCCCAGGAGTCCACCGGCCACGGCTCTCCCCTGCCGCTGCTGGTGCACGGCGGGCCGGGCCGGGCCGGGGCCGGCGAGGAGCTGGGCGGGGTGCGCGGCATCAAGCACTACCTCCAGCGCTGCGCGGTGCAGGCCGACCCCACCACCCTGGTGGCCCTGAGCAACGAGTATGTGCGCGGGGCCAAGGTGCGCGAGGATGTGGTGCACCCCTTCCGCAAGTACTTTGAAGACCTGGAGATTGGCGAAAGCCTCCTGACCCACCGCCGCACCGTGACCGAAGCCGATATCGTGAACTTCGCCAACCTCACCGGCGACTACTTCTACGCCCACGTGGACGAGATTGGGGCCAGAGACTCCATCTTCGGGAAGCGGGTGGCTCACGGCTACTTCCTGATCTCGGCGGCGGCGGGTTTGTTTGTGAGCCCGGCGCCGGGGCCGGTGCTGGCTAACTACGGCCTCGAGCACCTGCGGTTTATCGAGCCGGTGGGCATCGGCGATACCATCCAGGCCCGCCTCACGGTCAAGTCGAAAAGCGCCAAAGACCCCAAGCCCGGCGAGCGGCCCACCGGGGTGGTGACCTGGGCGGTGGAGATCTTCAACCAGGAGGGCAAGACCGTGGCCCTCTACGACATCCTGACCCTGGTGGAGCGCAAGCCCGCGGTTCAGAATTCCACAGCCTCGGCCTGATAACCCTTCTCACCCCGCACCAGCCGGCCCATAGGCGGCCCCGGCTCGTGGGTGAAGCAGAGCAGGTAGTCGTCCTCGAGCCAGCGCGCGTAAAGCTTTTTGCGGGTCTCGAGGGTGGTCATGGGGTAGAGGTCGAAGGCCGGGATGTAGAGGAGCGGCGTCTGCACCCGCAGGGCCACCAGGTCGCCGGTGTAGGCCAGCCGCTGCCCTTCCGAGGCCAGCTCCACCACCTGCATCCCCAGGGTGTGGCCGGGCGCCGGCAGCACCCGCAGGCCGGGCAGTAGCTCGGCCTCCCCCTCCACCACCTCAAAACGCCCCTGCTCGGCCAGGGGCTCCACGTTTTCTATGCGGTAGCTGGCCTGGCTGCGTTCGTGGGGGTGCAAAGCGTCCTCCAGCTCCTGCCTCTGCACGATGTGGCGGGCCCTGGGAAAGGTGGGCAGGAGCCGCCCCTCCACCAGCCGGGTGTTGAGCCCGGCGTGGTCGAAGTGCAGGTGGGTGTGCACCACCAGCGAGATGTCCTGCGGCCCCACCCCCAGCAGCGCCAGCTGATCCAGCAGGGGGTTGGTCTCGCTCAGGCCGTAGAGGCGGCGGAACTTCTCGCCGGGTTTGCGGTCAATGCCGGTCTCGATGAGCACCAGATGCCCGCCCGCGCGCACCAGCAAAGGGTTCAGGCCCAGGCGGATGCGGTTCTGTTCGTCCGGGGTCACCAGCTTCGACCAGAGGCTCCTGGGCACGATGCCAAACATCGAGCCGCCATCCAGCCACAGCTCGCCGTCGCTCAGAATCCAGAGCTCGAGGTTACCGAGCTTGTGGTACTGGATGGGGCGCATTGGGGATGATTATCTCAGGTTCGAAGGCCGCCAGTCTACGCCGCATGACGGCCACCGCATCCGGGCTCTGATCCACCAGCAAAAACCCCCGCCCGTTACGGGCCGCCGCCTCGCCGGTGGTACCGGAGCCAGCGAAAAAGTCCAGCACCACCTCGCCGGGGTTGGAGTGCACCCGCACGATACGCTCCAGGAGCCGCAGGGGTTTTTGGGTGGGGTAGCCGGTCTTCTCCTTGGAGGAGGTGGGTACGATGGTCATCCACCAGACATCGGTGGGGGTTTTGCCCCTCGAGGCCTTCTCCGGCCCGGCCATCTTGGGGGCCAGGTAGGGGATGCGGTCGATGGCCTCGTAGTTGAAGGTGTACTTCTGGGGGTGCTTGGCGTACCACAGGAGGGTGTCGTGCTTGGCCGGCCAGCGCTTTTTGGAGCGCCCGCCGTAGTCGTAGGCCCAAATGATCTCGTTGATGAAGCTCTTGCGGCCAAAGATCTGATCCAGGAGCACCTTCACGTAGTGCACCTCGCGGTAGTCCAGGTGCACAAACAGTGAACCGTTCGGGGTGAGCAACCGGTAGGCTTGCTCGAGCCGGGGGCGCAGAAACTCCACGAAGTCGTCGTAGCGGTCGGGGTAGACGGGGGCCTCGAGGGCCTCGGTGCGGTAGCGCTTACCCCCAAAGCCGCGACGCGAACCCTGTTCGTCGGCCACAGCACGTATGCGGCGCCGTTGCTGGGTTTTGCGGGTGTTGAAGGGCGGGTCGAGATAGATGAGCGGAAAGGAAGCCTCGGGTAAGGTGCGGATGTAATCCAGACACTCCGCCTGCACAATGCGCCGCATCGGCCCGATTCTAGCCCATGAACTGGCCGACCGCACCCTGCAGGCCCGCTTGCACCTCGCTCAAGACCTCCGCGAGCCCCCGCCCCTCCTCCAGCGCCCGGATCAGGGCGCTGGCGATCACCGCCCCGTCGGCGGCCTGGGCCGCTTGCTGGGCGGTGGCCCGGTTGGAGATGCCAAAGCCAATCGCCACCGGCGCATCGGTGAAGCGCCTAATGCGCTGCACCAGCTCGGGCAGGCCCTCCGGCAGCCGATCCCGCGCGCCGGTCACCCCGGCCACCGAGACGGTGTAGACGAAGCCGGTGCAGTGAGGGGTGACGGCCTGGATGCGGGCGTCGGTGGAGGTGGGGGCCAGCAGGAAGGTGGTCTCGAGGCCCGCCCGCTGGGCCAGCGACACCAGCTCTGGGTCTTCGTCGGGGGGCAGGTCGGGCAGAATCAGGCCCGTGGCCCCGGCCTCCTTGAACATCTGGAAGAAGGCCGCCGGGCCCACCGCCAGCACCGGGTTAATGTAGGTCATCAGAAAGAGGGGCTTGTCGGTCAGGGCCCGGATTTCCTGCACGAACCCGGCCACCTCGGCCACCCGCAGGCCCTGCCGCAGGGCTTGCTCGGAGGCCCGCTGGATCACCGGCCCGTCGCCCAAGGGGTCGGAGTAGGGCAGGCCCACCTCGAGCAGGTCGGCATAGGGCAGCACCTGCTCCACAATTTCCAGGTCGCGCCCACGGCTGGGGTAGCCGGCCATCACGTAAGGAATCAGGGCCGCCCGGCCCTCGGCTCTGGCCCTGGCAAAGGCTTCGCGGGTGGTCATGCCGCCCCTCCTCTGGCCTCCATCAGCCGCATCACCTCCACCACGTCCTTGTCGCCCCGGCCCGAGAGGTTGATAACCATGATCTGCTCGGGTTCCAGCTCCGGGGCCAGCTTGGCCGCGTAGGCGATGGCGTGGGCCGACTCCAGGGCCGGGATAATCCCTTCCAGGCGGCACAGCAACTGGAAGCCCTCGAGGGCCTCCTCGTCGCTGATGCCCACGTACTCGGCCAGCCCCTGCTCGGCGTAGTAGCTGTGCTCGGGGCCCACACCGGGGTAATCGAGGCCTGCCGAGACCGAGTGAGCCGGCAGAATCTGGCCGTCGTCGTCGTAGAGCAGGTACATCTTGGCCCCGTGCAGCACCCCCTTCCGGCCCGCCCCGATGCTCAGGCTGTGCAGGCCCGAGGCTTTGCCGTGGCCAGCGGCCTCCACCCCAATCAGCCGGGGCCGGTTCTCCTGGTAGGCAAAAGGCGCAAACACCCCAATGGCGTTGGAACCCCCACCCACGCAGGCCAGGATCACATCCGGGTTCTCGCGGCCCTCTTTCTCGAGGAGCTGGGCTTTAATTTCCTCGCCCACCACGCTCTGAAAGTCGCGGGCCATGGCCGGGTAGGGGTGCGGCCCCACCACCGAGCCGATGATGTAAAAGCTGTCGCGCACGTTGGTCACCCAGTCGCGGATGGCCTCGTTGGTGGCGTCCTTGAGGGTGCGGGTTCCGCTCTCCACGGGGCGTACCTCGGCCCCCAGGAGCCTCATGCGAAAGACGTTCAGGGCCTGCCGCCGCACGTCCTCGGCCCCCTGGTACACCACGCACTCCAGGCCCATCAGGGCCGCCACCGTGGCCACCGAGACGCCGTGCTGGCCCGCGCCGGTCTCGGCGATCACCCGCTTCTTGCCCATGCGCTTGCACAGCAGGGCCTGGCCCAGGGTGTTGTTGATCTTGTGGGCCCCGGTGTGGTTCAGGTCTTCGCGCTTGAGGTAGATCTTGGCCCCGCCCAGGTGCCGGGTCAGGTTCTCGGCAAAGTAGAGGGGGCTGGGCCGGCCCACGTACTCGCGCAGGTAGTAGGCGTACTCGGCCAGGAACTCGGGGTCTTGCTTGTAGTGCAGGTAGGCCTCGGTGAGCTCCTCCAGGGCCGGAATCAGGGTCTCGGGCACATAGCGCCCGCCAAACTCGCCGTAGCGGCCCCGGGGGTCGGGTAAAGGGTAGCTGGGTAGCTGCATAGGTTCCTCGCAAAAAACTTGGGCTGGGTCGGATGGGGACAAACAAAAACTCGAGGCCGTGACCTCGAGGAAAGCCCAAACGCGTGGGAAAGGCCCGCCGCGCTCAGGCCGGGCGACGCCACCAGCGCTGGTGGTGCCACTTGTAGCTGCGGGGGGTGCGGGGTCGCATCTGCCCAAAGGGTAGCAAGCCCGGGGGCTTCCGTCAAGGTTGCAAAGAATGCTTTCTGCAAGCAGGTCTGGGTGTTAGAGTAGGTGCGCAATGGAGCTTTACGAACACTACCTCGACTCCCTCGCCAAAGTAGCCGTGCACGTAGGACTGAACCTCCAGGAGGGCCAGGAGCTGCTGATTACCGCCCCCATCGAGGCCGTACCGCTGGTGCGGAAAATCACCGAGTACGCCTACAAGGCCGGGAGCCCCCTGGTCAGCGTGCTCTACGACGACGAGGCCGCCCATCTGCTGCGCTTCCAGCATGCCCCCGAGGCCTCCTTCGACAAAGCGCCGCAGTGGCTCTATAACGGCATGGCCGAGGCCTTTCAGGCTGGAGCAGCCCGCCTGCATATCGCCGGCAGCGACCCCAACCTGCTGGGGGGCCAGCCCCCGGAAAAAGTAGCCCGGGCCAACCGGGCCCGCTCCCTGGCCTACCGGCGGGTGCTCGAGCTCATCACCACCCACCACATCAACTGGAGCATTGTGGCCTATCCGCAGCCGGCCTGGGCCCGCGCGGTATTTCCCGGACTGTCCGAGCAAGAGGCTGTTCGGAAGCTATGGGAGGCTATTTTCAAGGCCTCGAGGCTCGACACGCCCGATCCCGTGGCCGCCTGGAAAGCCCACAACCAGCGCCTGGCCGAGCGCGTGGCCTACCTGAACCAGAAGCGCTACCACGCCCTGCACTTCAAAGGCCCCGGCACCGACCTGCTGGTGGGCCTGGCCGAGGATCACCTCTGGGCCGGCGGGGCCGTTCAGGCCAAAAACGGCGTGGTCTGTAACCCCAACATCCCCACCGAGGAGGTGTTCACCGCACCCCACAAAGACCGCATCGAGGGCGTGGTGCGCAGCACCAAGCCGCTTTCGTATCTGGGGAGCCTGCTCGAGGATATCGAGGTGCGCTTTGAGAAGGGCCGCGTGGTGGAGGCCACTGCCAAAAGTGGGGCCGACGTGCTGAACCGGGTGCTGCAAACCGACGAAGGGGCCAAAAGCCTGGGCGAGGTGGCCCTGGTGCCGCACGCCTCCCCCATCTCGCAAAGCGGTCTGCTGTTTTACAACACCCTCTTCGACGAGAACGCCGCCAGCCACATCGCCCTGGGCCAGGCCTACAGCGAGTGCATCCAGGGTGGCAGCCAGCTCAGCCCCGAAGAGCTCGAGGCCAAAGGGGCCAACCGCAGCCTCATTCATATCGATTGGATGATCGGCTCGAGCGAGATCGATGTGGACGGCATCACCGCCTCGGGGCAGGCCGAGCCACTGATGCGCAAGGGCGAGTGGGTTTAGGGGCTGGCTTGCTCGAGGTAGCGCGCCCAGGCCGCCAAGGCGTGGGCTAGAGCATAACCCCGATTGGTCAAAAAACGAATGGCGCGGGGCTTTTCACCCCTGTGGCGGCTTGGGTAGCGCGCCAATAAGGCCAGCGCCTCTTCGACCGGGTCTTGCTGGGCCATCTGCGCAGCCAACACCCGGTCTACAGTCTCGCTCGAGACCCCCTTCGACAAAAGGGCCCGGCGTAGCTTGGCCGCGCCCCACCTGCCTGCATACAACCGAACATAACCTTCGGCGTAGCCGTGGTCGTCGAGGTAACCCCGCTGTTTAAGGCGCCCAAGGGTTGCCTCCACCACTTCGGGCGGGGCTCTACGGGATAGTTTGTGGCGCAGGGCTGCCTCCGAGTAAGCCCGGGCCCCCAGCAGCCGCACCGCGTATAAAAACAACCCGTCGGGGTTCTCCTGCTTCATCTGCCTGATTATGCCCTAAGCAGAATGAGAGTCCTTAGCGGCCCTCACACTTGACGCTCGGGCGCGAACCCTAGACACTAGACTGAGCCATTTATGGCTCGCCAGGCTCCGTATGCGCGTCTTTGCCATCGCCGATATACATCTATCCAAAGCCTTCCCTAAGCCGATGAACATCTTCGGGCCGGAATGGGAGGGGCATCCTGAGGCTGTGTTCGAAGAGTGGCAAAAAGTAGTAGGTGAGGATGACCTGGTCATCGTGGCTGGGGATATCTCCTGGGCCATGAAGCTGCCCGAAGCCATGCTCGATTTAGCCGACCTGGCTAAGCTTCCGGGTATCAAGGTGCTTTTGCGCGGGAACCACGACTACTGGTGGCCCTCCATCAGCCGTCTGCGGCAGGCGCTGCCCCCCCGCATGCACGCTTTGCAGCACGACTCGCTGGTCATCGGCAATCTGGCCATCGCCGGAAGCCGTGGCTGGGACACCCCCGGCAGCTATAACTTCACCCCAGAGGACGAAAAAATCTACAAGCGGGAAGTAGAGCGGCTGGGGCTTTCACTCAAGACCCTTCAGGGGCACGACTACCAATACCTGGTGCTGGCTTTGCACTACCCCCCTTTCGGCCCCACCGGTGGCCCCACCGGCTTCACCGAGCTTATTGAACGCTACCGGCCCACCTGCGTGGTGTACGGACACCTGCACGGGGCCGACCCAGAAAGGCTGCCCAAACACTGGAACGGCATTCCCCTACACTTTGTTTCGGCGGATGTGGTGCGGTTCAGGCCCCAGCTCATCCTCGATACGCCCCATCAAACCCACACCCACCAGCCCACACGCTGAGAGCCGGCATCTGGAGTATCATCCAGGCATGATTACCGCGTTTGTCTTGATTCAGACCAGCCGCGAGTCCACCGCCGAAACCGCCGAGGCGGTGGCCGAGATCCCTGGGGTGGCCGAGGTCTACTCAGTTACCGGTGAGTGGGACTTGGTGGCGATTTTGCGCTTCAAAGACTTCGAGCAGCTCGACGACATCGTAACCCTGGGGTTGCGCAAGCTAAGGGGCATTGAACGCACCCAGACCCTCCTGGCCTTTAGAGCCTACTCGCGCAAGCTGCTCGAGCAAGGCTTCAATATCGGCGGCGAAGGTCTGTAGATATCCCATGTTCCGCTTCTTCATGCTGATCCAGCTCGGGCTCATGCTGGTCGGTTCCGTCTGGATGGAACTGGCCGGTTATGCTGCCGTAAAGAGCCCCGATCCCCTGCGCGATAGCCTGGTTTTCCTGCTGCTTTTTTGGGGGTTGATGGGCCTCGAGCGGGTGTTCTCCCTACTCTTCCCCAGAAGCTTCCAGGCCGCTGAGGCCCTGCACGGTCAGCTTGGAACCTTGATGCGCACCCAGGGCATCAGCCACCACCAGGCTCTGCTGCTGGCCCTGGCCTCCGGGGTGGGTGAAGAGCTGTTTTTTCGTGGGGCCTTGCAGAATGCCCTGTGGGGGGGCTGGCTGGGGGTTTTTCTTCAGGCGGTGGTGTTCACCGCGCTGCACCCGGTTCCCGATCGCAAGGCCTGGAGCTATCCGCTGTTTGTCTTTTTGGGTGGTCTGGGCTTTGGCGCAGCCTATCTGCTCACCGGAAGCCTGATTCCGGGGATGCTGGCCCATTATCTACACAATGCTCGAGGCTTTTATCAGTTGTTGGATCAGCCAAAGGCCGGCGGTCAAATTTAGCGCGGTTCCTGGAACGAACCCCGTCATTCTCAAGGTTGCAATAAGCGCTGTGCATCCTCGAGCAAATCACAAAAAGCACTATTCTGATATGCTTTTAGAGCTATGGCATACCAAAAAATCTCGGTTCCCGCTGGCGAAAAGATCACCATCCAAGATGGCAAGCTGCACGTGCCCGATCAACCCATCATCGGCTTTATCGAAGGCGACGGCACCGGCCCAGACATATGGCGAGCCGCCCAGCCGGTGCTGGATGCGGCGGTAGCCAAGGCCTATGGGGGCAGACGCAAGATAGCCTGGGCCGAAATTTATGCAGGCGAGAAGGCCAACCAGGTTTACGGTGAACCCATCTGGCTCCCGGAAGAGACCCTCGAGTTCATCCGCGAGTACCTGGTCGCCATCAAAGGCCCGCTCACCACGCCGGTTGGGGGTGGGATTCGCTCCATCAACGTCGCCTTGCGCCAAGAGCTCGACCTATACGCCTGTGTACGCCCGGTGCAGTGGTTCGAAGGGGTGCCCAGCCCGGTGCGCCACCCCGAGCTGGTCAACATGGTGATTTTCCGAGAGAACACCGAGGATATCTACGCTGGCATCGAGTTTCCCAAGGACAGCCCCGAGGTTAAACGGTTCCTCGAGTGGTTCGAGGCCGAGTTCCCCAAGTCCTACGGCAAAATTCGCTTCCCTCAGACCGCCGGCATCGGTATCAAGCCGGTATCGGAAGAGGGCACCCATCGCCTGGTCGAGGCCGCTATCAACTACGCCATCGACAACGACCTGCCCTCGGTCACCCTGGTGCACAAGGGCAATATTATGAAGTACACCGAAGGCGCCTTCCGCGACTGGGGGTACGCCCTGGCTAAAAGCAAGTTTGGCGCCGTAGACCTCGACGGGGGCCCCTGGCAAACCATCACCAACCCCAAAACCGGCCGGCAAATTATCATCAAGGACATGATCGCCGACAACTTCCTGCAGCAAATCCTGCTGCGGCCGGCCGAGTACAGCGTGATTGCCACCCTTAACCTCAACGGCGACTACATCTCCGATGCCCTGGCCGCCCAGGTAGGGGGCATTGGCATCGCGCCCGGCTCCAACGTCAACTACTACACCGGGCACGCGGTGTTTGAAGCCACCCACGGCACCGCCCCTAAGTACGCCGGCAAAGACCAGGTTAACCCCAGCTCGGTGATCCTCTCGGGTGAGATGATGCTGCGCTACATGGGCTGGACGGAGGCCGCCGATCTGATTATCCAGGCCATGACCAAGACCATCGCACAGGGCCGGGTTACCTACGACTTCCATCGCCTGATGGTGGCCGAGGGCCGCAACGCAACCCTGCTCAAATGCAGCGAGTTCGGCCAGGCGCTGATCGAAAATATGTAACCCGCACTTCCCTGGCCGCCCACCGGGTCATCCGGTGGGTTTTTCGTTACGTCCACACCAAAAAGCACGCCCCGATGCTTTATAATGTTGGTATAAACACCTTTCGTTACCAGCGTTGAGGGGGGCTTAATGGTACAGATTCTTTTTGTGCTGGGCTTGCTTTTAATGGTGTACAACACCTACACCGGCCTTCAGATCAAGGGCCTGGCGCCGGGTGGCATTATCGGGGAACGGCTGACCCAGCTCAACGCTCTAATCGTCTTCTTTGCGCTGGGGTATCTGCTGGTGGGTGTCCTGACCTGGAGCCGTCCGGCCGATACCCTGCTGGTCATCATGGCTTTGATACTGCTTTTTGGAGCGATCTTTGTGTTGCTGGTACTTCGGCTGGTGCAGGCCATACTAAAGGCGCTCGAGGGTTGATGCACTACTACCGCCAGACCAGCAAAGCCCTGGACATCTTCCTCAATCGGGAGGAGCGGCTGGTCTACACGCTGTGCCGCGAAGCGGTCAGCGACCAGCTCCTGGCCCAGCGCACCCAGCTCGCCCCGGAGGTTCTGCAAAAATTACTGGCCCACCTGCTCGAGCAGGGCCTGATCGAAGAGGTAAGTACAAACCAGAAGCCAGCCAGCCCACCCGCAAACCCATCTGATCAGCTAGCCATAACCAAATCCCGGCTGCTGACCATCCTTCAGGAGGAACTGGGGGGGCGCGCCTCCCAGTTTGCATCGGAGGTCGAGGGCAAGGAGGATCTGAGGGCGCTGGAAGAGTGGAGCCGCAAGCTGGTGCTCAAGCTTCGGCTCACCATGAGCCAGAAGGCCGCGGATGCACTCGAGGCCCGTCTGCGGTCGCTTTTTAGCTAGCGCAGCTCCACGCTGTTAAAGTTCTAGATGCACACCCTGCAGGCGACGGGTCATCACCTGCGCGTACTCGATCCAGTCGGCCAGGGCCTGGTTGACCGACTGGCGCATCAGAAACTCCCCCGGCGACAGGCGCTTCAAAAGCAGGAACGGCGGGCTGCTGAGGCTCTCGAGCACCCTTTGCAGGTGGTCGGCCTCGAGGTTCAGCTCCCGCGCCATGGGCATCAGGTCGGCTAGCAGAAAGACCTGCTGGGGCGGGTAATCGGCCAGCAAGGTAAGAACCGCTGAGAAGTGGCTACGATCCCGCAGCACGCCGGAAATTTCGCGCTCGAGGGTCTGGATGGCTTCCAGGTCGACGCGCCCCTCCCGCAGCAGCCGTTCGACGTCCAGCGGCCCCAGCGGAAAGGCAGCGCGCAGCTTGTTCAGGCGCTGCAAGGCTTCGGGCGAGACGTAGCCCAGGCCCGCCTGGGTCAAACCGGAGGGCCGCACGGCGGCTATCTCGGCCAGGGCCTCGGCCCTGGAAGACTCCCCAGCCACCATCGCCGCGTACTGCACCCGCCCCTGCTGGCGGTAGGAAAGGAGTTCTTTGGCTTCCATCTCGCCAAATTTAGCCAGGGCCAGCAAGAAGGTTCGGCGGCCCAGAGCGGCCCTGAACACCCAGGGTGCGGCGCTCGATTCACGGGAAAAACCCAAAGCCTCGAGGTCGGCGGAAAAGGCAGGCACCTCGCTGGGAAATGGTTTGTGGGGGTAGATGAGCTCTTTGGGGTAGGGCGTAACCCGCACCCGCTTCTCGGGCCTATCGGGTGAGGGCTCGGGGGGCTGGGGCTTCGGACGCTCGGCCTCGGTCGGGCGGGGCCGGGCCGGTCTGGCCACGGTCGTCAGGGCCTCCAGCACAATCTCGCTGCCCTCGAGGTGCAGCACAATTTTGTCGTTGACCCCCAGCCGGCGCTTCGCATAGTAAGGGGCCAGGCCCTCGAGGCGGTTCTGCGCCCAGTTGATGGGGGCCTCGTAGACTTCACCTTCTTCGTCCCGCAGGGCAATACGCTCTTTACCCTGCAAAAAAACCCGCAGGGGCTGGGTTAGGCTCATGGTGCCGGTATTCAGGCAGGTGCTGGTGAGGACGTAGCGCGCAATCATAGGTTTCCTAACGGGCCATGAAGGCTAGTTGACTGGTCGGAGCGGGATGGCCTGCGGTGAGCATGTAGTACATTTCATGGGCCACCTGAAGGGTGGTCTCCACGTCGCCCATCGCACGATGGCGGGCGGGAATTGGCCCCAGGTCGAAGGCCCAGGCCAGGGAATCCAAACCCCGCTTGGTCAGCCCTGGCAGGGCCTTACGGGCCCAGTGTATCGTGTCCACCACCGGATTATCCAGGCGATAACCCAGACGCTTGAAGCGCGGTTGCAAAAAACCCAGGTCGAAGCTGGCGTTCTGGATGATCAGGGTGGCGTTATCCAGCAGGGGCCAAGCTTCCTCCAGCACCGTGTAGATATCGGCCGCATCCCGCACATCCTGGCTGCGGATGCCGGTCAGTCGGCTGATAAAAGGCGGAATCAGCACGCCGGGATTGACCAGTCGCTCAAACACGGTGCGGCGGCCGTTCTCGAGGCGAATCAGGGCCAGCTCGATAATTTCGTGGTCTGTGGGCGATAGGCCAGTGGTCTCAATATCCAGCACCACCACCGCTTCGCCCTGGGCAGGAAAACTGTACTTCCACTCCCACAGGCCCACCCCGGCGCCTAGGCGTTCAAAACGCCCATCCAGCAGGTTGCCGATCAGGTCGTTGAGCCAGGCGCCTTTGGGCCAGCCCTGCAAAGCCAGCACCTGCTCGGCCAGCAAGCGCTCAGGAAGGTGGCAGCCGGCGCTGCGCAGGTGACGGACGAGTCGGGTTGAAAGGCGGTAGTGGGTGGGACTCATGGATTGGGGCATCGGCGATGCGTGCAACATAGGCACGAAACCTCGAGGGCTTGGAAGGAGACCAGTTCAAACGCCCAAAAACATTATCGAGTTCACCGGATAATCCGAGGGTCTCGGAGGGAGTATACCGCAGTTTACGCGGATATGACAGGGCTTGATAGGTGTTAAAGCAATAACATTAAGCAGCCATTGAGGGCCTTATATAGCCGCGCGGGCGAAGGCCCGCTCGGTGGCCTGTTCAAAAGCGTTGGCTGCTGCAAAGATCTGCTCGTCGTGCAGGGCCTTGCCAATAAGCTGCAGCCCCACCGGTAGGTGACCTTCAAAGCCCGCCGGGATGCTCATGGCCGGCAGTCCAGCCAGGTTGACAGCCACGGTATCGATGTCGGCAAGGTACATCGAGAGGGGATCGGTGGTTTTTTCGCCCAAGCGGAAGGCTGGGAATGGGCTGGTGGGGGTCAGCAGCAGGTCGGCTTCGCTAAAGGCCCGGTCGAAGTCGGCCTTGATCCTGGCCCGGGCCCGCAAGGCCTTACCGTAATAGGCCTCGTAGTAGCCCGAGGAGAGCACAAAAGTACCCATCAGGATGCGCCGCTGCACCTCCGGGCCAAAGCCGTGTTCGCGGCTTTGCATCATGGTGGTGGTGCTGTCATCGCCAGGCACCCGCAGGCCGTACAGGGTTCCGTCGTAGCGCGCAAGGTTCGAGCTGATTTCCGCCGTGTTGACGATGTAGTAGGCGGCCAGGGCGTATTCCAGGGAGGGCAGGCTCACCTCCACAAAGCGCACCCCCTGGGCTTCCATAACCGACCGGAAACGCTCGAGCGCTTCCAGCACGCCCGCGGAATTGCCCACGGTCAGGGCTTCTTTGACCAGGCCAATGGTGAGGCCCCGGCTCGAGGCCTGTAAGGCGGCCGCAAACTGCGGCTGTACCTCCAGGCTGGTGCTGTCCATGGGATCGTAACCGCTTACCACATCGCTCAGCAAGGCCAGATCCTGCACCGTGCGGGCCATCGTACCCACCTGATCGAGGCTGCTGGCTGTGGCCACCACCCCGTAGCGTGAGATGCGGCCATAGGTGGGTTTAAAGCCATACACCCCGCACAGCGCAGCCGGCTGGCGCACGCTCCCGCCGGTATCAGTGCCGAGCGCCAACGGAACCATGCCGGCTGCCACCGCGGCCGCTGAGCCCCCCGAGGTGCCCCCAGGAACCCGTTCGGTGTCCCAGGGGTTGCGGGTAGGGCCGAAGGCCGAGTACTCGGTGGAAGAGCCCATGGCGAACTCGTCCATGTTGGCCTTGGCCACCACCACCGCCCCGGCCTGGCGCAGTTTTTCCACCACGGTCGCGCTGTACGGCGGCACAAAATCAGCCAGCATCCTGGAGCCACAGGTCGTCGTCAGGCCCTGGGTGCAGATGTTGTCTTTCAGTACAACCGGAACCCCAGCCAGGGGTAGGGGCTCACCGCGGGCGAGCCGCTGCTCAACCAAGGCGGCTTCTTGCTCGGCCTGGGGATTCAGGCGGATCAGGGCATGGAGCCGGGGCTCGAGCTGTGCGATCCGCTGCAAAGATGCAGACACCACCTCTTGGGGTGAAACCTGGCCCGACTGGATATTTTTCACAATTTCGTGTGCCAGCATACCGCCCCATGATAAGGCGCATCCGGCCGATCTGGGATACCGGGCCTCAGGGGCCGACCAGAGACCGATTGAGGAAGTCCACGGTGCTCCGGGCCACCCGGTTCCACCCCTCTTCGGCCGGAATGGTGGCCGGTTGATCCCCCCGCTGGGGGCCGTAAGCTCCAAAACCGGCATGGTTGAGGCCGGGGATGGTCTCAGTTTGGGTATTCTTGGGAAACTTGGACAGGCTGGCCTCGAGCTGCTCCTTTCGAATAACCCCGTCGCGCTCACCAAACAAGGCCAGGGTGGGTGTCGCCTTATCCGAAAGGTCGTTTTGGGGATACGCCGCCCACATCACCAGCGCCTGGGCCCCCGGATTGCTCTGGGCAAAGTTGGAGGCCACCACCCCACCCAAACTATGTCCGCCCACCGCCCAGGGGAGCTGGGGGGCCTCGGCCATGGCCTGGCGGGCCTTGCCCTGCTCGGTGACGGCCAGATTAAAACGCACCCGCAGCAGGGCCACCCGATAGCCATTGGCCGCAATCCTGCGCAAAACCGGGGCGTAGGCCTGGGGCTCGACCAGCCCCCCTGGGTAAAAAGCCAGACCACCTTTGGCAGCCCCCTGGGGAATAAACACCCAGCCATAGGGCCTGTCCTGCACCAGAACCTGGTTATCCGAGACCAGGGCCTCGAGCGCCACCTGCGCAGGCGGATAGGGGGCCAGGGCGCGCCGGGTGTACCAGACTATAGCAGCGGCAAAAAGCAGCAGTCCGCCCAAAAAAACCAGCCAAAAGACACGGTATTTGTTCATAGCAGTAGAAAACCCCAGGAATTACTTGGAAACCCGCCGCTGGTAATCTCGAGGCCATAAACCCTTTAGTCACCGATGGCCGGACTGGCGGCAAGCCGCTGCTCCTCGCGCAGTTTTTCGTAGCGCCGCCGCTCGAATAGATAGAAGGCTGCCGGCACCACATAGAGCGTCAACAGCATGGAAACCGAAACCCCACCCAGGATGATAATACCCAGCGGACGGCGGAACTCCGAGCCTTCGCCGGCCGCGGCGATGAGGGGAATGGAGATCATCAGCACCGTGAGGGTGGTCATCAGGATGGGGCGCAGGCGCAGCCGCCCAGCCTCGACCAGTGCGTCGTACAGCGACCTTTCACGGGCCTCACGCACCGCAAAGTCGAGCAGCAGGATGGCGTTCTTGGTAACCAGGCCGATCAAAATCACCACCCCCAGCACCGAAACCACATCCAGACCGCTCCGGAAGAAGTACAGGAACCAGAAAGCCCCCACCAGGGCCAGCGGTACCGGGAGCAGCAGGTACACGGGGTAGCGGAAGGTGTTGAACTGGCTCGAGATCACCAGGAAGTTGAGCAGCAAAGCCAGGCCAAAAGCGATGGGCGCGCTGCGGGCCAGGTCGCCCACAAAAGCGGTAGAGCCCTGGGTTTCCAGCCGCACCCCATCGGTAAAGACCCCGGCCTTCTCCAGCTCCTGCTGCACCAGGTTGGCAAGCTGGAAGGTGCCAATCTCCGAGTCGGGCGCCCGGTTGGCGTTGATACCCGCCGAGAAGGCCTGGTTGGTGCGCGAGAGCTGGGCGGGGGTCTGGCGGTTCTCAAACTGCCCCAGGCTGCCGATGGGCAGGGTGCTCCGCAAGGCGGGTGCGGCTACCGGCAGCGAAAGCAGACTGGACTGGTCGGGCACGAAGCGGGGATCGGCCCGCACTACGATGGGAATATCGTCGCCACCCGAGCGCACATTGCCCGCCTCGGTACCGGCGTTGTAGATGCGCAGGGCCTGGGCCAGGTCGTTGGGGGTGAGGCCGGTGCCAATAAGCTTGCTGGGGTTGGGCACCAGCACCCGCTCGGTCGCGGTCTCCTCGAGGCTGCTGCGCACGTCAATCAGGTAAGGCAGGCTGCGCATGACCTCGAGCACCTGGCGGTTCTTCTCGGCCAACAGGGTGGGGTTGGGTGCGGTCAGGGTAAACTGCAGGTCGGCCGCCCCACCCGGCCCCCCTTCCGGCACCGTCACGCGCAGCTCGGCCTCGGGGCGATCCTCGAGCAGGCCCTGCAAGGCCTCCCGGTAGATGGGCAGCAGGCTGTACACATCCGGCCGCTCGTCTCTGGGCACCAGCTCCACCACGATGCGGGCCCGCTCGGGGTTGCCCGCCCCCAGGATGTTCTGCGAGCTACCCACCGTGTTGAGCACCGCCCGCACCTCGGAGCGGGTCAGCAACCAGGACTCCAGGCGGCGCGAAAGGGCATCGGTTTCCGACAGGGCGGTGCCTTTGGAGAGCGCCAGGTCGATGTTGATCTGCCCGTTGTCGTTTTTGGGGGTGAAGTTGAAGGGAATTCTGGGGGCCACATAGCCGATGCTCAGGAAAAAGCCCAGCCCCACCAGCAGCACCAGGCCGCTCCGCTTAAGCGCCGCGGCCAGACTGCGCGCGTAAAACTCCCTTAAGGCCAGGAAAACCCCCTCCGACGCCCCATGCAGACTGCCCGCGATGGCGCCGGCCAGGCCAAAAACCACCGAAAACAGCCAGCGCACCGGGGCCAGCAGGAGGGTCAGGGGGGTTATCAGGATATTGAACCAGCGGCGCGCGGTGCTGAGGTCGGGCTGGCGGTAGATGTGCAGCCGCAGCCCCCAGCGCAAGTCCTGGCCCAGACCCAGCAAGCGCTGGCCGAGCTGGCGCCAGGTGGGGGGTTCGGGGTCGGGAAAGTAGGCCAGGCGCACCGTGAGGAAGAAGAGGGCCTCGAGCCAGCTCACCGCAATGGCCGCCGCCAGCACAATGCCGAACTGACGGAAGAACTCACCGATGATTCCCGGCAAAAAACTGATGGGCAAAAACACCGCCAAAAGCGAGAGGGTGGCCGCCGAGACCGCCGACAGCACCTCGGTGGAGCCCTTGAGCACCGCCTGCAGGTTGTCGTAGCCCATGCGGCGGTAGCGCTCGATGTTCTCCGAGAGCACGATGGAGTCGTCCACCACAATGCCCACCGCCACAATAAGGGCCAGCAGGCTGATGATGTTGAAGGTAAAGCCCAGCAGGCCAAATACAATCAGCGCCCCCGACATGGTGATGGGGATGGCCAGCACCACACTGAAGACCGAGTTGAGCTTGCCCAGGAAGATCAGGGTGATAAACGAGACGATGGCGGCCACCAGCAACACCTCGCGGAAGGTGTCGTTGACGGTATTTTCGATGAAGGTGGTGGTGTCGCCCACAATGCGGGCCTGATACCCCTGGGGCAGCCGGGCCTCTTGCAGGGTGCGCTTGATGCCCTGGGCCACCGCCACCGCGTTGGAGTCAGGGGTTTTGCGCACGGCCAGCGGAATCACGGGCTGGCCGTTGAGCCGGGTCAGCCGGGTGGGCTCGGCCTGGGCATCCCGCACCACCCCCAGGTCGCTCACCTGGAGGCCGCGGGCCGGGTCAACCAGAATCCGCCCGACGTCCTCGGGGGTGGTGGGCGTATTGCGCAGGGTGAAGAGCAGGCGCTGCCCCTGGTCGCTCTGGGTTCCAGCGGGAATGGCCAGGGCCGAGGCCTGGATGGCGGCCACCACCTGGGCCGGGGATAGGTTGTAGGCAGCCACCTTGTAAGGATCGAGCAGCACCTGTATCTGCCGGTCGGGAGCACCCTGCACCTGCACATCGGCCACTCCGGAAACGAGCTGCAAGCGGGGCTTGAGCACGTCGTTGGCGTACTTAGCCACCTCCCGCAGATCGCGCCCATCGGCCGATAGGGCGATAAAAAGAATCGGCGAAGCCGCGGGGTCAAAACGCTGCACCACCGGGGCTTCGGCCTCACGCGGTAGCTGCCCGCGCACCGCCGCCACGCGCTGTGAGACATCGGTGGCCACCCGGTTGATGTCCTGGCCGAACTCAAAGGAAATCACCACCTGTGAGAAGCCCTCGCCGGAGATGGAGGCCACCTGATCGAGGCCCGCCAGGGTGGAGACGGCATCCTCAATGGGGCGGCTAATCTGCTGCTCGACCTCTTCAGGCCCGGCCCCCGGGTAGGCGGTGGTCACGGCCACCACCGGAATTTCGAAGCGGGGCAGCAAGTCCACCCCCACCCGGCTGCCGGAGATCAGACCAAAGAGCACCATCGCCAAAAAGATGGCGGTGGAGAAGACAAAGCGCCGGACAAAAAAGGCGACTACTGGGTTGACAGGTTTGTCATCATTCGGGCGTTCTGGCTGGCTCATACCCCCCCCTGCGCAAAGTCTGCTCCAGGCTCGCCCAGTAGCGTCTTAAAGCCCTTCACTGCACCACCTCCACTGCATCGCCGTCGCTGAGGCTCGAGGGCACCGGGAAGATCACCGGCTGGCTGCCCAGCCCATCCACCGCCACCTGGGCGCCGGTATCACCCAAGACCCGCACCGGGGTTCGTACAGCCTTGCCCTCCTGCACCACAAATACGTAGGTGCTGCGGCCCTCGGTGCGCAGTGCCCCGGCGGGTAGCAGGTTGCCCTGGGCCAGGTTGAGGGTATACCGCACCTGTGCGCTGGCACCGGGGGGCAGGTCGCCCTCCACCTGCGCGGTCAGCTCGACGAGCCGGTCGGTGCCGGGCACCTCGCTGCTTTTAATCAGGGTGGCGGGGTAGCTGCGCCCCCCATAGATCAGTTCGACCTTACGACCCATCGGTAGGCTGGCGGCCTCCTCCGGGGGCAGGCGGAAGCTGGCCTCGAGCCTCGAGGTATCGGCCAGCCTGAAAACCCGCTGCCCCACACTCACAAACTCACCGGGGTTCACAAAAATTTCCGCCACCACACCGGCAAAAGGGGCCTTTACCTCGGTATCGGCCACGGCCCGCCGGGCCTGGCTGAGCTGGTTCTGGGCCTGTTGCACCTGCAGCCGCAGCAAGGCCAGGTCTTCGCTGGAGGCCCGCTGGGCGCGGGCCAGGTTCTCGCGGGCGTTGTCGAAGGCGGCCTTGGCCTGGTTGTAGGCGGCCTCGAGGCCGGTCAGCTCCACCTGGGCAATGGCCCCGGCCTGGAAGAGTTGCTGGCCTTCCCGGTAGCGCCGCTCGGCCACCTGAAGGTTGGCCTGGGCCGATTCCAGGCTGGCCTGCAGGGGGGCCAGGGAGCCCGCGGTCGAGCGCTGGGCCCGCTCGAGGTTCACCTGGGCCTGCTGCAAAGCCAGCTCGGCGTTGCGCAGCGCGATCTGGGCGTTGGCTGGGTCAAGGCGCAGAACCACCTGGCCCTGGGCCACCTGGCTGCCCTCGCTTACCGCTACCTCCAAAACTTTACCCGAGGCCGTCGCCCCCACCTGGCTCTCGCGGGCTGGGGAAAGAATAGCCCCGGTTGTGCGCACCGTGCTGAGCACCCCACGCGCCGGCTGCACCACCCGCACCTTGACGCTGCGGGCCACCGCTTCCTCAGCAGAGGTAGGGCTTTCGCTATTCGCTGCCCGGCGCGGCCCGCAACCGGCCAGCAAGAGCGCGACCACCCCCAACCACAACCAGATCTTGTTGCCAGGCCGACCCATTAGCGACCTCCGGCCAGCAGGCTGTAGTAGGCCCGCCAGTAGTTCCCCAGGGCTTGCTGGGCGGCCAGCTCGGCCTGGATGAAAGAAAGCTCGGTCTGAAGGTAAGCCACCTGGCTGATCAGACCCGCGTCCAGGCGCTTTTTATCGTTGGCAAGGGTTTCGCGGGCGTTGGCTAAAGCAGCTTGCTGCACCGAGAGGGCCCTGGCGGCCGCCTGAAGGTTCTGGAAGAGCGAGTCGTACTGCAGGGCCAGGCCGCGTTCAATCTCCCGGGCGCCAGCCGCTGCCTGTTCGGCCCGCGCTTTGGCCGCCTCGATATCGGCCTGGGCTGCATAGCTGGGGTCAAGCAGTTCAACCTGAAGCTGGGCCAGTTCGGCCCGCTGGCGGGCCTGTAGCACATCGGGGTTCTTATTCAGAAGCCCCTGTACCACACCCGCCTCTGGCATGGCCGGGGGGTTGGGCAGGGGGGCCAGCGCCTCAAAAGCCCCCACCAGGCTGCGCAGCGAGGCCTGGGCCAAGGCCAGGCCATTCTCAGCCCGGCTAAGGTTGCTGCGGGCCTCTTCCAGGCGGTTCTGCGCGTTGCGCACATCCAGGGCCGTGCCGGAGCCGTTGCGCTGGCGAATCTGGGCCACCTCCACCCCGCGGGCCGCGACCTCGAGGGCTTTCTGGGCCAGACGCACCTGCACCTGGGCCTCGAGCACCTGGGCGTAGGCCCCCACAATGCTGCTCTGGGCCTGAACCACCGCGCGCTCGTAGCTGGCCTGGGCCAGAGCTGCGCGCTGTTCAGCCTGCACGCGACTGGGGCGGGTTAGCAAAGGATCAGACAGCACCCTTTGCAGGTTGGTGTTGGCATCGTCCAGCTCGGCCTTGGCGGCTATCACCGGGGCCTGCACGGTGGCTTTAGCCAACGCCGCCTCGAGACTCAGGCTCTGGGCCTGGGCCAGGGCTAGGGACAAGAGTAGGGTCAGCGGTGTAACAAAACGGGTGGCAACGGCCATTTTCATCGGTTCACCTCGCTAAGGGGCAGGGCATAAAAACGGTAAATATCTAAAATGCGCTGGGTGCGGTTCAACTCGGCCTGCTCGACCCCCAGCCGGGCCTGGGCCAGGGCCAGCTCGGCCTGCAACGAGGCCAGCGGGCTGGACAGACCCAGCCGCTCGCGCTCGCGGGCTTCGGCCAGGCTGCGTTCAGCATCGGTGCGGGCCTGCAGGGCGTTGGCCAGGTTTTGCTCGGCGGTCTCCAGCGAGGCCCGCAGCAAATCTTCTTGCAGCTTGCTGTTGCGGCGGGCCGCCTCCACCGCCTGCCGGGCTGCCTCCACCTGCTTTTGCGCAGCCTCGAGGGCATCCACCACCCCAAAAGCGATGTTGGCCGAGAGCCCAATCTGCAGGGTTCCTACAATCCGATCCTGCGGGGCGCTGCGGCCCGGCACCTGGTTGGTGTAGCTGAGCGAGGGCTGCAGGGTGCGGGAGTTAATCGAGACGGTCAGCGCATCGCTGTCAGAGGTGTTGCGGGTGTAGCTGCCCTGCAGCACCGGCAGCACCCCCCGCACGGCCCGGTCGTAGGCGATCTGGGCGTTGACGAGCTGCAGTTCAGCCTGCCGAACCTGCGGCGGGGTGCCCCCACTGGGCACGGCCAGTCGGGGCGGGGCGGCGCTCTCCTGGCCGATCAGGTCGGAGAGGCTTTGCCGGGCCAGGGCCAGGTTGCGTTCAGCATCGGAAAGCTGGAGGGCCGCCTGCCGCAGGCTGGCCTCGGCCTGGCGCAGCTCGCTCTGGCTGGCCGCCCCTCGGCGTTCGCGCAGCCGGGCGGCCTCGAGGTTGGCCTGGGCCAGCCGCACACCCAGCCGGGCCACCTCGAGGCCCTGCTCGGCCAGCCGCACCCGCAAGGCGGCCTCCACCGCCTGGGCCTCGAGCTGGGTACGGGCCTGGCGCAACCCCAGGGTTGCCTGCTCAACCCCCAGGGCCGCCTGGTTAGCGGCATCCGACACATCGCCGAAAGGGAATGGGGTGAAGGTCAGGCCCAGGGTAACCTGCCGGCCATCGGTGGGCAGGACAACGCACTGCGGGTTGAGGGGGTTGGGGCAGGTGGGGGCGCCGGGGGGTGGTGTCACCTCAAAAAACGAGAGCCCACCCTGAAGCTGGAAGCTCACCGGGCTCAGGGTGGCCCGGAGCTGGGCCTGGGCCGCCTCGAGGCCCAGCCGGGCCTGCACCAGCGCGGGGTGGTTTTCCAGCGGCGCAAAAAAACCCTGCGCCCAGCCAGGGCTCACCCCCACCAATGCCACCCCCATAAAGGCCAGCAGAAGCCTTCGTTTCCGGCCCGAGGGGTTACTCATAGTCCATCTCCTGTTCATGCTCCCAGGAAGCCAGGCCCTTGCCTGGGCTCAGATCGATGATCTTGCGGTAGCTCTGAGTAATCATGGAAAGCTCCTCCGGGCTGAGCCGCCCAAATCGCTCACGCGAGAACGCCCGCCAGCGCTCGCGCATCTGCTCAAGGAAATCTTTTCCCGAATCGGTCAGCAGAATGCGCACCTTGCGCTTGTCGCTGGTATCCAGCTCACGCCGCACCAGACCGCGCTCCTCCAGGCTCGCTAAAAGCTGGGACACCCCTGGCGGGGAGGCGTCCATCACAAAGGCCAGGCTCGAGGGCTGATCGATCCCCTCCGAGATGCACATCAGGGCAAAGGCCTGCATCAGCGAAACCCCCAGCCCTTCAAAGGCTTTCTGCTGGTCAAGCCGCATCTGCCACACCACGTGGGTGGTCAGCCGCCACAGCTCATCCAGCTTTTCATCCAAAATATTCATACCCATGAAATATTAGACCTACTAATAGGTAAGGAAAGCGGCTTTCGCTACACTTTTCACGAAAAGGCTTTTACCCAGCAAAAGGCTCAAATTATTCGTCAGGGCATGGTAAGCTACAGGCAAATGGGGGAAAAAAGCTTCGAAGAGCGGGAGCTCATTTTAGAGCTCTTTCCTGGAACCTCCCCGGAGCTCTGGCCTCCGGGGGAAATCCTTTATTACCGTGATCAAGAGGCGCGGGTGCATATCGAGGAAAGCCCACTGCACCTGATCTTAGAGCCCCTCGAGCCCACCGGCAGCACCACGCCCATCGTCTGTGCGGCCTGCCACCGTCACATCTCACGAGCCGCCGCACAATTTTTCCGCTTTGGGGTGGGTCAGGATGCCCGTCACTTCCGGTACGTGGCCCTCTGCCGGGACACGGAAAGCTGCTCTGGGATAGCCCCACCAGCGCGTTTGAGGGAAATCCTGCTGCGGGGTATACTACCTTAGCGCGACTGGAAGACCCCTCTCAGACGGGGCCAAGGCAACTTATAAAGGCTCGGCAATCCGCCGGGCCTCTTCCAAAGCCAGGCTAACTCATACACATCTCAGGTCGGTAACGCAGCATCGGTAGCGATTGTGAACAGGCGCAAAACGCCAAATTTCAAAAACCTTCAGGAGGCCGGATGGCACGCGAAGTCAAGTTGACAAAATCGGGATATGAACGACTGGTGGCCGAACTCGAGCAGGAACGGGCCCGGCTACAGGATGCCACACGCATATTGCAGGAGCTGATGGAGTCCTCCGACGATTACGACGACTCGGGCCTGGAAGACGCCAAGCGCGAGAAAGCCCGCATCGAGGCCCGCATCGACTCGCTCACCGACACCCTCTCCCGCGCACAGATCATGGAGGAAGAGGGTACCAAGGTAAGCCAGGTAACGCTGGGGGCCATCGTGAGCCTACGGTCGAAGGAGGGCGAGATCATGGAAGTACAGGTGGTGGCCCCAGCCGAGGCCAGCGTGCTCGAACGCCCCATGAAAATCTCCGACGAAAGCCCCATGGGCCGGGCTCTTTTAGGACAACAGGTGGGAGCCAAGGTATTGCTTGAAACCCCCAAGGGTAAGAAGGAATTCAAAATAGAATCCATCCAGCACTAAACGTTGCCAGACTCAAGCCCCAGGATTACCTGCCACTGGGGCTTTTTGTTATGCGCTTTGCGAATTGGCCCAGTGCAGCTTAGACTCTAAAAGCTGGATGTGCGTATGCCTGAGTACAGCGAACAGACCCAACAACGCCTAGCCAACCTCGAGGCCCTGGCCGAAGCCGGCTTCGAGCGCTTCCCCTACCGCTTCCCCAAGACCCACGACGCCGCTCAGATTCTGGCCGCCCACGCCGGGGCCGCCCCTCAACAGGAATGGCCCGAGGAAGAGGTGCGCGTAGCCGGCCGCTTGATGACCTTCCGCCACATGGGTAAGGCCAGCTTTGCCCATCTACAAGACCAGAGCGGGCGCATTCAGCTCTACCTGGCACGCGACATTACCGAGCATTACGACCTGATCAAAAAACTCGATATCGGCGATATTTTGGGGGTTGAGGGTACGGTTTTCACTACCAAAACCGGTGAAATAACCATCAAGGTTCGAAAATTCGTACCCCTGGTCAAGTCGCTCCACCCCCTGCCCGACAAGTGGCACGGCATCCGCGACGTGGAAACCCGCTACCGCCAGCGCTACCTCGACCTGATCCAGAACCCCGAGGTGCGGGAGGTGTTCCGCATTCGCAGCCGTATGGTGCGCTATATTCGCGATTTCTTCGACCAGCGCGGCTTTTTGGAGGTTGAAGGCCCCACCCTGCAGGCCATTGCCGGCGGCACCGAGGCCAAGCCCTTCAAAACCTTCCACAACGCGCTCGACCACGAGTTCAACCTGCGCATCGCCCTCGAGCTGCACCTCAAGCGCCTGCTGGTAGGCGGTTTCGAGAAGGTCTTCGAGATTGGCCGCAACTACCGCAACGAAGGCATCTCGGTCAAGCACAACCCCGAGTTCACCATGCTCGAGGCCTACTGGGCCTATGCCGACTACCACGACATGATGGCCCTGGTCGAAGACCTACTCTCGGGCCTGGTGCAGCACCTCTTTGGCAGCACCCAGGTGCAGTATGGTGAGCATCTGATTGACTTTGCCAAGCCCTTCAAACGCATAGATTTTGTTACCACGCTCAAAGAGCGAGCCGGCCTCGACTTCGACCCCACCGACCTCGAGCGCCTGCGCACCTGGGCCGATCAAAAGCACCCCGAGCTGCGCAGCGTACCCAGTTACAAATTGCTGGACAAGCTGTTCGGGCACTACGTGGAGCACACCCTGATTCAGCCCACGTTTGTGGTGGATGTGCCCTTGGCCATCAGCCCACTGGTCAAGCGCCACCGCGACCCCAGCAAGACCAACCTCACCGAGCGCGCCGACCTATTTGTGGCCGGTTTCGAGATCTCCCCTATTTATTCTGAGCTCAACGATGCCCTCGATCAGCGCGCGCGCTTCCAGGAACAGGCTAAGCGCCGCGAGGCCGGCGACGACGAGGAACCGGAGATCGACGAAGACTTTTTGCTGGCCCTCGAGTACGGCATGCCCCCCGCCGCCGGTATGGGCCTGGGCATAGACCGGCTGGCGATGGTACTTACCAATCAAGAGAGCATCCGCGATGTGATCCTGTTCCCCTTGCTCAAACCGCGCAAAGAAACCCCCGACCCCAGCGAGTCCACAGACCAGGACTGAGTTTCGATCCTCTACTCGAGCCTTCACCCGAGCACCCGAGTGCAACGCAATAGAAAATCCCCGCCATCCGGCGGGGATTCAGGTTTCAATCCTCACTCGAGCTTTCGCCCGAGTGCAACGCTAGGCCGGGCCTGGCGGGTAGGGCGGATCTACGAGTTTCAATCCTCACTCGAGCTTTCGCCCGAGTGCAACATGCTATGCAGGAAAACCAGTGGTTGCCACTGGGTTTCAATCCTCACTCGAGCTTTCGCCCGAGTGCAACGCACGCATGCGCGCACGCGCACGCGCACGCACGCGGTTTCAATCCTCACTCGAGCTTTCGCCCGAGTGCAACCGGTGGACGCGGCCTCGAGCGAGGCCCAGCGGATGTTTCAATCCTCACTCGAGCTTTCGCCCGAGTGCAACTTGACGCAGTCCTCCCCGTCGAGGCCACGGCAGAGGGTTTCAATCCTCACTCGAGCTTTCGCCCGAGTGCAACCGTTGACTTCCAAACCGGCACTGCGTCCGTCATTGAGGTTTCAATCCTCACTCGAGCTATCGCCCGAGTGCAACGATAAAAAAAGGGCAGCAGGTACTGCCCTGGAATAGGTTTCAATCCTCACTCGAGCTATCGCCCGAGTGCAACACCTGGGAGTATACCCAGGTGGTGGCCAAAGGTTTCAATCCTCACTCGAGCTATCGCCCGAGTGCAACTCACCCGCTGCACCTGCTGAATCCAGGGGCCGAGCGTTTCAATCCTCACTCGAGCTATCGCCCGAGTGCAACTCACCCGCTGCACCTGCTGAATCCAGGGGCCGAGCGTTTCAATCCTCACTCGAGCTATCGCCCGAGTGCAACGTTGTCCGCGAGGTGCTCGACATGCTGGCCGAGGTTTCAATCCTCACTCGAGCTATCGCCCGAGTGCAACCCACCCGAGGGCTTTGAGCCCGTCTTCCGGGCCATGGTTTCAATCCTCACTCGAGCTATCGCCCGAGTGCAACCAGGGCAGGTATTCCCGACCAGTCGGTTGACCCTGTTTCAATCCTCACTCGAGCTATCGCCCGAGTGCAACTAGCACTAAGGAAAAAACGGAGGAAGGCGGAAGAAGTTTCAATCCTCACTCGAGCTATCGCCCGAGTGCAACATGCCGATGTGGGCGATGGCCAGTCTGGCCCACCTAGTTTCAATCCTCACTCGAGCTATCGCCCGAGTGCAACCTGCTCTGAGGGCAGGGGCAGGAAGGCCTGCATAGTTTCAATCCTCACTCGAGCTATCGCCCGAGTGCAACGGCCGCCAAGTATTGGGTCAATGTGCCAGTTCAAGTTTCAATCCTCACTCGAGCTATCGCCCGAGTGCAACCGTCATCCTCGAGCTCGACACTCGCCCTCACGTGTTTCAATCCTCACTCGAGCTATCGCCCGAGTGCAACGATAGCAATGGAAAAGATTAAGAACTTTTTGACAGTTTCAATCCTCACTCGAGCTATCGCCCGAGTGCAACGGTGGAATATGATTAACGTGAACAAGTCAGTGGCGTTTCAATCCTCACTCGAGCTATCGCCCGAGTGCAACCTCCCCGCCTCCCTCGAGCCCTGGCTCGAAGTCTTGGTTTCAATCCTCACTCGAGCTATCGCCCGAGTGCAACGGCCGAGGCGCTGGCCTGGGGGGCACCAGTAGAGGTTTCAATCCTCACTCGAGCTATCGCCCGAGTGCAACCTCGAGTTCATCCAGTCGAGTCTTTTCGCGGAGTTTCAATCCTCACTCGAGCTATCGCCCGAGTGCAACGGCCTAGACAAGGGGGACATATGGAAAAGCTAAAGGTTTCAATCCTCACTCGAGCTATCGCCCGAGTGCAACTTAACTCTCCAATCAATAGTAGGGAGACCGTTAATGTTTCAATCCTCACTCGAGCTATCGCCCGAGTGCAACATGTGCCCCAGTCCAGGCCCAGGGCCTCCACGCCCGTTTCAATCCTCACTCGAGCTATCGCCCGAGTGCAACGGTTGGTGCGGCGGGCGTGCTCAAGGGCCAGGGCTGTTTCAATCCTCACTCGAGCTATCGCCCGAGTGCAACAGCCTCATTCTAGCGTGCGTGCAGGACGGGGTTCAAGAGGCCGTTTGCGCGAACCCCCCAAAAAAAGCTTCCGACGCAGGGTGGGGGAAGGTGGAGGGAAAGCGGGTTTTCAATGTCCCCTAGCCAGTTTCTCGGCTTGCGCGAACCCCCCTGGGTTTTGGCACTTGCTTGGGGTTCGCGCGGTTACCTAGCCACTAGATTACCTCACCCTGCACAAACTGTGCATACCCCGCCCCGACGCTGGAGGGCATGAACAAGACACGTTCTGCTCTCGGGAAAAAGCAAATCGGCTGGTTGGTTGCGCTGGTTCTGTTGTTGGGAGGGTTGGCCCTCTTTGCACCGGCTCCGGTGCCGGGGCAAACTGCTGGCGACATTCCCAAATGTTGTGCTGGCGGCTAGGGTGGGCTGGGCAGCCCACCCACGGCTTAGTATGATGAAAAATGCGTGAGGGATCTGGAGCTGCTGGGAGCAAATCTAGAGGCTCTGGCCGAGCAGGGCCGGGCTGATCTGGCCCTGCAACTGCTACAAAACGCCAACGAGCAGCACCAGACCTATCATCAAACCGAAAGGTTTTTGCGCCTGCTGGAGGGTGTGCCAGAGCCTTTGCGGCAGGAGCAGGTTTTTCAGCGCATCTACCTGCAAACCCTGGCTCGAGCCCGAAAGCCAAAGGATGTTCTGGCCTGGTTCGAGTCCAATACCCCTGCCGATGGCCTGCACCTTTATCGGGCCTGGGCCCTTCTTCAGCTCAACCAGAACCAACAGGCTATGGAGGTGCTCCAGAGCCTTTGTGAAGCCTCTGTACCCGATAGGGGGTTGTACTACCGCTGCCTGGGTATGGCGACAAACCGGCTCAAGCAGGCCGGGTGGCAACACTACTTCGAGCAGGCCCGCAACCACCTACAAGGCCATGCCTTAGGGCGGATGTTGCTGGATTATGGCTGGCATCTTTACAGCAGTAACCAGCACGCACCAGCCCATGCAACCTGGGCCGAAGCCCTTATCTACCTTGAAAACGACCCTTACTATCTGGCCTGGACGCATAGCAACATCGGCTATCTTTTACTCAAAAATAAGCCTGCAGAGGCCGAGCAGCATTTTTTAGAAGCGCTTCGTATAAGCCAGAAAAAAGCGGCCAACGGCATTCGTGGCCGGGCTTTGCTGGGGCTGGGGATTGTGCGGCGTATGTTCGGCGAGTTGCAGCGGGCCTTGCACGCCTATCAGGAGGCCTACAAGGCCAGGGGCGATGCCGATGATGCCCAACTGGCCTTGTGGGGCTGGGGTCACACCCTGCGTCTTATGGGCCAGGTTGAGGAGGGTCTGGCTAAGCTGTTGCAAGCCCACCGGATCAACCCTGAGGAGCGCTGGATCGAGCTGGACATTGCCGCGGCCCACCTGATGCTGGGCCACCTCGAGTACCTCGAGCAAAAGCTGCCCTATCTTCGCTCCATCTCGCTCGGGGATCGGGAGAAGATTCAACTGGGCATCCTCGAGGCCGAGTGGCTGCGCTGCAAAGGCGACCTGGCCCAGGCCAAAGCCCGGCTGGCCTCCGTGGAAAGCAACCACTTTTGGTTCAGAGAAGAGCTGATCTGCTTCCCCTTGTTGGCCTCGGCTGTACAGGGTGCCCAGCCCAGGGTACGCGCAACCTACCGGGTAGAGGTGAACCCCTATGGGCGGCTCGAGGTGCGGGTCAACGGTCGGACTGTACCACTGCCTGCAGTGAGCAAGGCTGGTGAGTTACTGGTGTTTCTCCTGATTAAAGGCGGCTCGGCCAGCCTCGAGGTCTTGTTGGATCAGATTGCCACCCCCGGCAAGAACCCCCGTAAAGCCTTGTGGGAGGTGGTCAATTCCCTGCGGCTGATCCTGGGCTGGAAGGACAGCGTGCGCAGCGCGGGGAGGATGTACACCCTCGACCCCGAAAGCGAGTGGGTTTTTCCAACCGAGCCCCCCCTCGACCACCAGGGCCAGTTGCTGGAGTTCATGCCGGGCTACTACAGCAACTGGATTGAGGAGTACCGCCAGCAGTGGAATGTCATATAGGGTGGCCCTGCGTGTGCCCAGGCTCGGATTGCATCCTGATATAAACACACTCAATCTTTATAACACAACAAAGCGCGTAAAAAGCTACCTGGACGAGAGCTGGACGACAGGGTTTACGCTACTAGTAAACCTTGCTGCTGGTGCTGGTATATGGAAGCAACATACCACCAAAACAAAGCCCATCGGTTGATCCGGCTGTTGGAGCTGCTCGAGCAGAAAGCCTGGCAGCCCCACGAGCTGCGCAAAGAGCTGGGCCTGGGGGAACGGGCCATCTACAGCTACCTGCTCGAGGCCCAGGCCCTGGCCGAGCGGCTGGGGCTCGAGTTCCGGCACGACCGGCTGCGGGGCCTCTACTGGGTCGAGGTGCGGGAGCGGCTGAGCCTTACCGAAACCGTGGTCGCCCATGCGGCTTTGCGTATGCTGGCCCACCACGCGCCGGGTAGCAACAAAGCCTACCAGGAAGCCTTGCGAAAACTATCCAAACACCTGCCGGAGCCCCTGCGCAGCATCGCCCTGCGCAGCACCGAGGCCCTGAACCAGCGCCCCCCCAGCCTGAGCGGGGCCAACCTCGAGACCCTCACCCAGGGCTGGCTCAACCAGCAGGTGGTGGCCTTTGAGTACCGCCTTCCCCAGGCGCGGGTTATCCGGGTTGAACTCGAGACCTATTTCATCGAGGTGTCCAGGGCCAATATGGCGGTTTATGTAATCGGCAAAGACCGGCTGTATGGCCGGGGCCTGCACTACCTCGAGAACCTCAAAACCTACAAGCTCGAACGCATCCAGCGCCCGCGCCTGCTGGACGAAACCTACACCATTCCCGACGACTTCGACCCCAGCCAGTACCTCTCCAGCGCCTGGGGTATCGTGCGCAGCGAACCGCCCATGCAGGTGCGGCTGCGCTTCAACCCGGAGGCCAGCGAGCGCATCCGGGAGGGGGGTTACCCCAACCTGCAGATCCTTGAGCAGCTCGAGGGTGGTAGCACTCTCGTTCAAATTACCGTTGGCACCGATACCGAAGGATTCCCCCTCGAGCTGCTACCCTGGATTCAGAGCTGGGGGCCCAGGGTGGAGGTGCTGGAGCCGGAAAGCCTGCGGCAGGCCTGGCTGGCCGAGGCGCGGGCGGTGCTCGAGCAGTACGGGCAGCCCGGCCTGGCTTTCAGAACCTACTGGGCCCACACCCACCCCAACCCCGCCCGCTGGCAGCCCCTGCGGGAACACCTGCACCAGGTGGCCGAGCGGGCGGCGGCCAAGGCCCGGCCCTTTGGCGAGGAAGAAAACGCGCGGCTGGCGGGCCGCCTGCACGACCTGGGCAAGTACGGCGACCTTTTCCAGCGCCGACTCGAGGGCAGGGAAAAAGGCCTCGACCACTGGTCGGCGGGGGCCCACCTGGCCTTGTTCGAGTACCGCCAGCCCGCGGTGGCCCTGGCCGTACAGGGCCACCACATCGGGCTGCAAAGCGGGGCCAGGGAAAGCCTGATGGAGATGAAGCTACGCGAGGACGGAAAGGGTGTTCCGCCCGAACTGCGGCTGAGCGAGACCGACCTCGAGGTGCTCAAAGCCCGCCTGCAGAAGGATGGCCTCGAGCTGCCCCCGCCCAGCCAGACCCGCATCTCCCCCCCGGCGGGGGCAGCTGCCATGCTGGATACCCGCATGCTCTTCTCGGCCCTGGTGGACGCCGATTTTCTGGACACCGAGGCCCACATCAAAGGCCCTGAAGCCCGTCCTGCACCCCCGGAGTTGCGGGCCAGGGAGGCCCTCGAGCGCCTCGAGGCCCACCTGGCCCAGCTTAGCCAGGCAGGCCACATCCCCCAGAAAACGCTCGAACTGCGCAGGGTTGTGGCCGAGGCCGCGGCGAGCGCGGCAGAGCAGGCCGCCTCGGTCTTCACCCTCACCGCCCCCACCGGCCTGGGCAAGACCCTGGCCATGCTGCGCTTCGCCCTGCGGCGGGCCGCGCGCGACCCCCGCATACGCCGGATTGTGGTGGTGCTGCCCTATCTTTCCATCCTCGACCAGACCGCCAAAGTCTACCGCGAGCTGTTCGCCGACTTCGGGCCCCATTACATCCTGGAAGACCACAGCCTGGCCTACCGGCCCCTCTCCAGAGAACTCTCCGACGAGCAGGACTTGCAGGAGCGCGAACGCCGCCTCTTGAGCGAAAACTGGGAGGCCCCCATCGTCCTCACCACCCACGTGCAGCTTCTGGAAAGCCTGCACGCCAACCGCCCTGGGGCCTGCCGCAAGCTGCACAACCTGGCGGGTAGCGTGCTGCTTTTCGACGAGGTGCAGACCCTGCCCACCCACCTGGCCGTGCCCACCCTCAAAACCCTGGCCCGCCTAGCCAGCCAAAAGTACGGCGCGGTGGTGGTGTTCGCCACCGCCACCCAGCCCGCCTTCGACACCCTGCACGAGCAGATCCAGCGCGGCGAGCCCCAGGGCTGGCAGCCGGTGGAGATGGTGCCGGAGCCCGAGCGGCTTTTTGCCCAGAGCCGGCGGGTAGAACTCGAGTGGTGGTTGAAAAACCCCATCCCCTGGCCCCATCTGGCTACCCTGCTGGAGGCCGAGCCGCAGGTGCTGGCGGTGCTCAACCTCAAGCGCCAGGCCTACGCGCTGTTCCAGGAGTCCCAGGCGCGCGACCTCGAGGGGCTCTACCACCTGTCCACCGCCCTGTGCCCGGCCCACCGGCGGGGGGTGCTCGAGGAGGTACAGCGCCGCTTAGAGCAGGGCCAGCCCTGCCGCTTGGTAGCCACCCAGGTGGTGGAGGCCGGGGTGGAGCTGGACTTCCCGGCGGGCTACCGCGCTTTGGGGCCGCTCGAGGCCATCGCCCAGACCGCTGGGCGCATCAACCGGCACGGCCTGCGCCCGCAAGGCCGGCTGGTGGTCTTCCTGCCCCAGGAGGAAGCCTACCCCGACCGGGCCTATGGCCGGGCCGCCGCCCTGACCCGCGCCTTGCAGGCCGAGGGGCCGCTCACCCTCGAGCCCACCACCTTCCGCCGTTACTACCAGAGCCTCTACGCGCTCCAGCAGGTGAGCGACCCTGCGATCGAGGCCTTGATTCAGACCCAGAACTACACCGAGCTGGCCCGGCGCTACCGGATCATCGAGTCGGTGGCGGTAAACGTGGTGGTGCCCTATAACGACGAAGCCCTGGCCCTGATGCAGGAGGCCCGCGACCACGGCATTTCCGCAGCCTGGATTCACCGGGCCCGGCCCTACACCGTGCCCTACTTCCTGCCCAAAGATGGCCCCCCGCCCTTCCTGGAGACGGTCTTCCTGCGCTATGGGCGGGGCGAGGCTCCGGACTGGTTTCTCTCTGCCGACCCCGCGCTCTACGACGCCCGCCTGGGCTTCACCCCCCAGGATGGGGCCTCGGTGGGGCTGGTGGTCTGAAAGGAGGTTGGATGCGAAGTTTTCAGTTGGAAGTCTGGGGTGAGCTGGCCTGTTTTACCCGGCCCGAGTTCAAGGTGGAGCGCTTTAGCTACCCCATCATCACCCCCAGTGCGGCGCGGGGTATCTTCGATGCCATTTACCTCGACTTCGACCCCCAGCATAAAACGCCCCTGATGTACTGGCAGGTGCGCCGCATCGAGGTGCTGAGCCCGGTGCGCTACATCAGCCTGATGCGCAACGAGGTCAAGGAGAAGGCCAGCGTGCGCAACATCCAGGCCTGGATGAAAGACCCCGGCAGCTTTGAGCCCCTGTACGCCGACGCCACCAAGGATGATACCGGCCAGGACACCAAGGGCCGCACCCAGCGCCAGACCATGGCCCTTAAAAACGTGCGCTACCGCCTGACCGCCCAGGCCGTGCTCTACCGCGAAGACCCCGCTTTGCGGCAAAAAATCGAGCAGAGTTTTCAAAGGCGGGCCCGGGCCGGCCAGTGCATCTACCAGCCCTACCTGGGCTGCCGCGAGTTTACCGGCTATTTCCGGCTGGTCGAGGATGAAGGGGCCGCCCCGGTACCCTACAACGAAAAAATCGGCTGGATGCTCTACGACGTCTTCGACCTCTCGCACCCAGGTCGCCCGCTGCGCACCGACCGCGGCGAGAAACCGAGCATCAGCCTGTTCGAGGCCGAGGTGGTGCAGGGGGTGCTCGAGGTGCCCCCCTACGAAAGCCCACAGGTTCGCAAAGGGGGTGGATGATGCTTTCGCAGTTGGTCTCGTACACCCAGCAGAAAGGGTTGCTGGCCGAGCCGGGCTTTACCACCAAAGAAATCCGCTGGCTGGTGGGGGTAAGCCCGCAGGGGGCCTTCACCGAGCTGATTCCGCTGGAAAACCAGGCCAAAACCGCGCCCGACCTTTCCCAGCCCGATATGATGAGCCTTCCCGGCTACCTGCGGGGCCAGGGACACCCGGTGGAGCAGGCCGCCCACTTTCTGGCCGATACCTGCGCGGTGGTGTTTGGCCTGGCCGAGCGGGACGCTAACGGCCAGGTTAAGAGGCCCGATGAGCACGCCAAGAACCTGCAAAAACAGGCCACCTTCCGCCTGCTGATTCAGCTTGCCGCCAACGACGTACCGCTTCTAAAGCCCATTGCCCAGGCCCTGTCCGACCCAGCGCAGATGCAGCTAATTTTGCAGAAGCTCGAGGCCCAGACCCAGAAAAAAGGGGCCGAAAAGCTCAAACCCACCGACAAAGTCTCCTTTTGGCTTCAGGGCCAGTGCGTGCTGGACTTTCCCGACTGGCGTGACTGGTGGCGGCGCTTCAGGGCCCAGGCTTTTCCCAAGCCAGACGCGGAGGGGCGCATGCCCTCGTTTGCCAGCGGTGCGCTGGTAACCCCGGCCTCCACCCACCCCAAGGTGACCAGGCTGGGCGGGAGCGCCTTCGGGCACGCCCTGGTCACCTACGACAAGGAGGCTTTCGAGTCCTATGGTCTCTCGCAGGGGGAGAACGCCGCGGTGGAGGAGCAGGCCGCCAATGCCTACCGGGCCGGGCTGGATGCTTTGCTGGAGAAAGCCGAGACCCTGGGCGAGATGAAGGTGGTGGTCTGGTACGATCGGGAAATTCCAAAAGAAGACGACTTCTTCAAAGACCTCTTCGCGCCTGTAACAGACGAGGCCCAGGAGCTACAGGCCCTCGAGCGCGCCCACCAGGTTTTGCAGGCCCTCCGAACTGGCCAGGCCCCGCCCGAACTCCGCAGCGCCCGCTTTTTTGCTGCCGCCATGAGCCCAGCCTCGGGCCGGGTGATGTTGCGCGACTGGCAGATGGGGCAGCTCGAGGACTTTGTCGCCGCAGTGGAGGCCTGGTTCACCGACCTCGCCATCGTGCGGCGCGACGGCCAGGGGCCGGCCAGCCTGCCGGGCCTCAACCGGCTCTTCCTCAGCCTCCAGCGGCCCAAGACCCCCGAGCAAAACTTCGACGACTACCTCAAACCCATCAAACAGCTCCAAACCCCCCTCTGGCGGGCCGCCCTCAACCCCCGCCTGCCCATCCCCTACGCAGCGGTCGCCAAAATCATGGAGACCCACACCGCCGAGGTGATGACCGGGGCTTTTACTGAAGCCTTGAAGGCTCAGAAACCCGACGCCGCTGCCCTGGGGCGCATCTACGCCCGCATGGGGCTTCTGAAGGCCTACCACAACCGCAAAGGAGGTTACCGGATGAGCGCAGAACTCGACCTAAGCCACCCCAGCCCGGCCTACCACTGTGGCCGTTTGATGTGCCTCCTGGCCCAGATTCAGGAGGCCGCCAGCGAGTCCGAGATCAACGCCGGGGTGATCCAGCGCTACTACGGGGCTGCCTCCAGCACCCCCTCGCTGGTGCTGGGTCGGCTGACCCGGCTCTCGCAGCACCACCTGGCCAAGATGGCTAAAGACGCACCGGGCCTGGCCTACTGGTTCAACACCCAGCTCGCCGAGGTCTGGAAAGCCCTGGGCAAAAACCTGCCGCGCACCCTGAGCCTGGAAGAGCAGAGCCTGTTTGCCCTGGGCTACTACCAGCAGATGGCCGCCAGCCGCAAGAAGGAAACCCCCCAAACCCAAGCCCCTTCAGCACCCTAGCGGTGCACTCAGGCAAAAGATCGAGTGGGTATTGAAACCCAGGAATAAGGAGGCCCTAGATGTCCCAGCCCATCCAAAACCGCTACGAGTTCCTGCTGTTTTTTGACGTTAAGGACGGCAACCCCAACGGCGACCCCGACAGTGGCAACGCCCCGCGCATCGACCCCGAGGACGGCCACGGTCTGGTGAGCGACGTGGCCCTGAAGCGGCGCGTTCGCAACTATGCCCAGATCGCTGGGGCCAGCATCTTCGTGCAGCACAGCACCAACCTGAACCGCCCCATCTTCGAGGCCCACGTAAAAAGCCAGGGTGGCTTTACCGGAAGCAAGACCAAAGACAAAGTAGAGGCCGCGCGGCGCTGGATGTGTGAGCAGTTCTTCGACGTGCGCACCTTTGGCGCGGTGATGAGCACCGGGGCCAACGCCGGGCAGGTGCGAGGGCCGGTGCAGATCACCTTCGCCCGGAGCCTCGACCCCATCTTTCCGGCGGAGTTCAGCATTACCCGTGGGGCGGTGGCCGAGGATGTTAAAAACGCCAAAACCCTGGAAGACTATCTGCGCTGGGAGGCCGAGCAGCCCGAGGACAAGCTGCGCACCATGGGGCGCAAAAGCCAGGTGTCCTACGGGCTATATATGGCTAAAGGTTTCATCAGCGCGCACCTGGCCGAGCAAACCGGCTTCAGCGAGGCCGACCTCAAGCTGCTGGTGGAAGCCCTGATGAACATGTTCGAGCACGACCGCAGCGCCAGCAAGGGCCATATGGCCACCCGCCGCCTGTACCTGTTCAAACATGTGGGCAACGGCGACCCCAATAACGCCGAGCAGAACCGGCGCCAGGCCCGGCTGGGCTGTGCGCCTGCACACCGGCTGCTCGAGCTGGGGCAGGTGGTCTCGGTGGAGCGGCTGGACGAGGGCAGGCCCCCGCGCAGCTTTACCGATTACCGGATTACCGCCGACCCCGCCCAACTGCCCAAAGGGGTGCGGATGCTCGAGCTTTCCGAGTGGGACGAGGCCAGGTTTGATGCCTGGATGGGAGTCTAGCCATGCCCAGGACGGTTCCGATTCCACCCCCACAGCTCAAAGCGCCGGCCCTGGAAACCTGGACGCTTAGGCTGCGCACCATCACCCCCCTGTTCGGCAGCAGCGCCACACCGCGTCAGGTAGACCCTGAGCACCCGGTGCGGGCAGCCAGCGTGCGCGGCCACCTGCGTTTCTGGTGGCGGGCTACGGCAGGGGCGCAGTATGCCACCCCAGGGGAGCTGTTCAAAGCTGAAGAGGCGATCTGGGGCAGCGCCCAGCGGTATGGGAAGGTGGCGCTGCGTGTGCTCGAGCAGAAAACGGGGGATGCCGTCAAGCCTTCGGATCTGGTTGGGGACAAGGGCACCGCCAGAACCGGGCCGATGGAGCGCTTCTTTCTGCACCCTTTTAATCCGAATAGAAGCGAGGGCCTCGAGGAGGCCAGCGGGCTCCGGTGGGTGGAGTTTACCCTCGAGCTCACCCCCAACCTGCCCGACCCCGAAAAGGAGCACCTGCGCCGTGCCCTCCGGGCCTGGATTGCTTTCGGCGGCATAGGTGCTCGCACCAGGCGGGGGGTGGGAGCGCTCGAGGCCGTGAACGACCTGCAAAACTGGCTACCGGCCAACCCCGAGCAGCTCAAGGCCTGGTTCGCCCAGCAGCAGCCTGCAGAGAACCCCCCGCACACCACGCTTGCCGGTGCGGTAATTTGTCTGGGTCAGCCCCGCAAGCCCAGCAACACCGACCCCTACAAGGGCCATTCGGCCTGGCGTGAGCTGGGCCAGTTCTGGGCGCGTTTGCGCAAAGGGCACTTCGTAAAAGACCCCCAGACGGGCGAAACCATGGCGTACACACCCATGGCCGGGGGCAGGTGGCGCGACCATAAAACCCTGCTGGCCCTGAGGCCCAACCAGGCGCAGATCGCGCTGGCGAAGCCGTACCTGGGCCTGCCCATCGTCTACCAGCGACTGGGGAATAGCTTTAGCGGTACCCTCGAGGCCCAGCACGCCCAGGGTAAGCGCATGGCCTCGCCCATCATCCTGAAACCCATTGCCTTTGCCGATGGCAGTGTGCGGCCCGCGGTGGTGTTGCTCAAGGCCCCACCGCCCGAGCGCATCAAAATTGGCGGCCAGGAGCTTGCACTTTATATCCCCGACGCCGACCCCGTGCTGGAGGCGCTCGAGGCCGACAATCCCCTCGAGGCCGTTCGCAAAGCGGCCCATATGCAGGGTTTTACCCAGGAGGTGCCCCTGTGACCCACCTGCTCTCTATCTCCATCGGCCCCGTACAGGACTTCATCGCCGCGGCCCGGCGCACCGCCGACCTCTACGCCGGTTCGCAGATTTTGCAGGAACTAAGCCGGGTGGTGGCCCGGTATCTGGCCGAGCAAAACGCCGGGCTCATCTTCCCATCTGACCAGGAAGCCGATGGGGCCAACAAAATTCTGGCCGAGGTGACCGACGACCCTCAGCAGTTGGCCGAGGGGGCCCGCAAAGCCGCTCAGGAAAAGCTAAAGCAGCTTTGGCAGGAAGCCATGGACGGCCTCCCGGAGCGATACCGGAAGCAAATTGACCAGGGCAGGGCGCAGCTTCAGCTTGAAAGCTTCCTCGAGTTCTACGCGGCCTGGGTTCCGCTGGAAAACAACTACCCCCAGGCCCGGCAGAGCGTGGAGCGTCTGCTGGCCGGACGCAAGGCCCTGCGCGAGTTTGCCCCCACCCAGCAAAACGACGAGGGTATACCCAAATCGCCCCTCGACCCCTCCCGCGCAGCGGTGATTGATCCCCGCATGTGGGGTGAGGCCACCCTTCGTCTGCCCGACGGCGCCCACCGCCCCCTGCGCATCAAGCCCACCGAGCACCTCGACGCCATCTCGCTGCTCAAGCGCTGCTATGGCGTGAGCATGTACCAGACAGTGGTGGACACCCGCACCATGGCCCGCCGGGCCCAAAACCCCAAAGTCCAGCCCGAAGACCGCTGGGGCGAGGACGACGACCACATCACAGAACCCCAGCCCTACTTCGCCATCCTGGTGGCCGACGGCGACCGCATGGGCGAGCTGATTAGCCGGCAAGATAACCCCGAAGCCCACCGCGCACTTTCCAAAACACTCGACGACTTCGCCCACGAAGCCCAGAGGATTGTTGGGAAGCACCACGGCTTTATGGTCTACTCCGGCGGCGACGATGTGCTGGCCTTTTTGCCGGTGAACCGGGCCATTGCCTGCGGGCAAGAACTCTCCGAGAGCTTCCGTCACCGGGTGCGCGGCACCCTCTCGGCAGGGATAGCGGTGGTGCACTACCGTGAACCGCTCTCCCAGTCTTTGCAGTGGGCTCGAGACGCCGAAAAAGCGGCCAAGGATGGGGGGCGTAACGCCCTGGCGGTGGCCCTGCACACTCGAGGTGGAGCACCCATTACCGTGGTGCGCCCCTGGGACAGGCTGCGCTGGCGTGAGCTACTGCAGTCGTTCGAGCAGGGCGATCTCACCCAGGGCCTGGCCTACGAGCTGCTCGAGCTGGCCCGGGAGTGGCAGGACGATATGAACGTGGCCTACCTGCAAGCCGAGGCCGAGCGCATCCTGGGGCGTAAGGAGCGCAAGGGCCTGAAGCTGCCCCTGTTCGAATCCCGCCAGGATTTGCTCGATTACGCCAAAGAGCTGGTTGTTGCTCGTTTTCTAAGCGGTGTAAAAACCGAAAACCAAACGGAGGTTGGCCGTGCCTGAACGTGTTCTGGAAATTCAAGCCCTCACCCCCCAGTTTTGGCGCGATGGAAGGCCCTTCAGTGCCGCCGATGGAACCGAGACGGCCGCGCAAAGCCTGCCCCTGCCCTTACCCAGCACGGTGGCCGGTTTTGTGCGCGCCCAGGTCGGTTTTGCCCAGAAGGCCAATTGGAGCGATTACCAGTATCTACAAAACCTTCATGGTTTGCCCATTTATGGCCCTTTGCTGGCCTGTGGTGAGGAAATTATCCTGCCTGCCCCGCGCGATGCCCTTGTCTACCGAAAAGACCACCAGGATAGGGTCATGCGCCTGCAACCCTTCCAGCCCGTGGGTGGGTGCAACCTGCCGGAAGGTCTGATGCCGCTGCGGGTGAGCGAGGATGTCAAACCCCAGCCCGGCTATACCCTCTGGCGGCAGGGCGATATGAAACGCTGGCTGCTAGGGGAAACTGTGCTGCCCGAGCGGGTGGCGGGCCCGCCCGCCGAACAGCGCATCCATGTGGCGATGGATCCATCCAAGGGCAAGGCCCAGGAAGGTCAGCTCTTTAGCGTGAGCTACCGCGCCCTCGAGCAGGTGCAGAATGGGCGGTACATCCCCTATACCCTGCGGGCCCGGGCCTCCCTCCCTGAGGGGCACACCCCCCAGCTACTGGGGTTCCTGGGCGGCGAGTCGCGACCGGTGGCGCTGCGGGTGCGCGAGGAGCTTTCGCGCTACTGGTGGGACTGCCCCGAAAGTATCCAGAAAGCCTTTGCCGGGCTTGCCAAGGGCCAGCTAATCCGCATGGTTTTAGCCACGCCGGCCCTGTTCGAAGACGGCTGGAAGCCCGGGTGGTTGAAAAAGCCGGGTGAACAGCACCTGCCCCGGGGGCTGGCCAAGGTCAGGCTGCGGCTGGTGGCCGCAGCGGTGGGGCGGCGGGAGCCGGTCTCGGGCTGGAGCCTGCGCAACAACCGACCCAAGCCGGTGCGCTGGATGGTGCCCGCGGGCAGCGTCTACTTCTTCGAGCTGCTGGAGGGCGATCCCAGCGCGGTGCTGGAAAGCTGGTTGCGCCCGGTCTCGGACAACGAGCAAGACCGCAAGGACGGTTTTGGCCTTGCCCTGTGGGGGGTGGGAAGTTATGCAGACTAAGGCGTTTTTCTTACAGGCCCTGACCCCGGTGCATCCCGGTACCGGGCAGGTTTCGGGCTCGGTGATTGACCTGCCGGTGGCCCGCGAAGCAGCCACAGGCTTTCCGCTGATTCCCGCCAGCAGCCTCAAGGGGGTGCTGCGCGATGGGCGCGCGGATGAGGCGGCCAATAAGATCTTTGGTTCGTTGGAGCAGATGGGCGAGCTTACCCTCACCGATGCCCGTCTGCTGCTGCTGCCGGTGCGTTCTTATGCTGGAACCTTCGCGCTCATCACCTGCCCGCTGGTGCTCCAGCGCTGGCAGCGCGATGCCGAAGCCCTGGGCCTATCGCTGAAACTGCCCCAACCAAGCATCACCGGTGAGGAAGCCCTGGCCGGGAGCGCCATCCAGTACAACAACCAGGTGATTCTGGAAGACATCGACCTGAAGGTAAAAGGCTCCTCTGAAGCGCTGGCTAAGGCCATCAGCGGGCTGTTGTTTGGAAAAGAGGAGCCAGACCTGATGGAGCGCCTGGCCCTGGTGAGCAACGATGTGTTTAGCTACTTTTGCCAGACCGGCCTCGAGGTCATCGCACGGGTGCGCCTCGAGAGCGCAAGTAAAACCGTCGCCAGCGGGGCTTTGTGGTATGAGGAGGCCATCCCCGCCGAGGCCGTTTTCTCGAGCTTTGCCCTCGCCAAAGACGCAGCACACTTCGCCGAGCTGCACCGGCGCCCCTACCTGCAGATAGGGGGCGAGGCCAGCGTGGGGCGTGGCTTGCTGCGGGTGCTGGGGGGTGTGTAGCCATGCCCCAAACCCGCAACCAGAAGGATATGAAGCGGGCCCTGGAGCTGGTGAGCAGCCTGGAGCAGGCCGACCCCGAGCTCAAGCGAATCTACGGCGGCCTGTGCCACAGCTTCCCGGTGATGGTGCTGCAAAGCGGGCTTTGCCAGGCGGTGGCCTTTAGCGCCGACAAGGCCAGCGGCGAAGGCCCGCGGGCCCGGGCCCACCAGAAGCTGCTCGAGCACCTCGGGGCCATCCTCGAGGTAGAGGGCGACCTGCTGGCGCATTTGCATCAGGCCCCCACCACGGTCTACATGCACCACACCCGGCGGGTGCTGGAGGCCTGGGTCTACTTCAAGCGCTTTGCCAAAAGCGTCCTGAAGGTCGAGACAGGAGGCGACGATGAGGGCCGCTAGGCTTCTGCTCGAGCCCCCCAATCATGCCGGGCTGGCGCTGTACAGATACCTCAAGGAGCACGATGCCAGCAAGCAGGCGGCTCGAGCGCTGCTGGACGCAATTGCTGCCAGGCCCATTGCAGAGGTTTACAAAAGCGCCTTTGAGCGCTGGAAAGCGGCCCTGAGCGGCGCGGTTTTCCTCGAGGCCACCACCCGCACCCCCCTGGCTATCGGCCTGGGCAACGCCAGCCCGATTGAAAACGGCCTGAGCATTCACCACACCTACGGCACGCCCTACCTTCCGGGCAGCGCCCTCAAGGGCCTGATGGCTCGGGCCGCGCGGCACTACGGCCTGGACGAGCACCAGCAAGAGATTCTGCTCGGCACAACCCAGAAGGCCGCGCACCTGGTCTACTGGGACGGCTGGCTAGACCCCAGCAGCCGTCAGCCCTTCCAGAAAGACGTCATCACCGTGCACCACCCAGACTACTACAGCGGCGGCCAGCGCTGGCCCACCGACTTCGACGACCCCAACCCGGTGGGTTTTCTGAGCGTGAAGCCGGGAACCAAGTTTTGCCTGGCGCTCTCGAGTTCCTCGGACAACGCCACGGACTGGCTGTACACCGCAGCGGAAATCTTGCGATGGGGGCTGGAGCACCTGGGCCTGGGGGGCAAGACCAACGCGGGCTATGGGTATTTCGAGGTCAAGCTGCCCCCCAAGCCCAAAAGCCAGGCCGAGCTGGGCGAGGAACTGTACCAGGGTTACAAAGCCCGAATCGAAAAAATCAAGCCCAACAACGAGCGCGGCGAGCTGAATTTCTTCCTCCAGGAGCTGCGCGATCAGCCCGCCCCTTTGCGCAAGCCCACCCTCGAGGCCATCCGTAAGCACCTGCAAGAGTGGAGGGTGTGGAACCCCAGCAAAAACCCCCAGCACGCCGAAATAGAGCAGTTATTGGGAGAGCATACGTGAGCACCGTCATCCTCACCACCGTAGGCACCAGCCTGCTTACGAACGCTAAGAAAGCTATCAAGGATAATCCTACTGATCAGGACATTCTGAACTACCTGCAGGCGGATCCCAAAAAGGCCTGTGCTGAGACCAACTCCCTTTCGCGCATTTTGCAGGCTGGAGACGAGATCATCTTGTTGTATAGTGCCACCGAGGAAGGCCGTAAGGCAGCGCATTTGCTGCAGCAATATTTCCTGCAAGCCAACGTACCCTGTGGATTGGTTGAGATAGGGGGCCTGGCTTACGAGGCAAAGGGCTTTGTGGACTTTGGCCTGAAAAACTTCGTTCGCACCCTGGCCGGAGAGATTCGCAAAGCAGCCAAAAGACAAAGGGAGGTTATCATCAACGCCACAGGAGGCTTCAAGGCTGAAATCTCCTACGCCACAGTTCTGGGGTTGGCCTTCAAGGTTCCAGTCTGCTACATTCACGAACAGTTCAAGGAAATTGCCATCCTCCCACCTACACCCATCGGCTGGGATAGCAGCCTTTTTGTCTGGTACGCCGATTTTTTCGATTGGCTGAGTGCGGGAGAAGCTGGGCTGCGGCCTAAAGTGGAGGCAGAGTCCAGAGCCGCTTTGCTCCCCGAAGAGGCCCAGGTGCTTCTCGAGGAGTTTGAGTTTGAGGGACAGGTATACCTTGGCCTGTCGCCACTGGGCGAAGCTTACCTGGAAGCCTTCAAGAATGAGCTCGAGCAAGCCCAGGGTGTGCCCATCTACCTTTACAGACTGGTCCGGCGAGAACTTGAAAAGTTTGAACCCGCCACCCAGGAGCGCTACCACAAGCTACTACAGCGTCTGCGCTTACCCAACCGCGCAGCCCTCAGCGAATTCAAAAGCGGCAGAGGCGATGCCCTGGGCTATCCCAAAGGCCAGGTGGACGAGCGGCTTTTTTATGTCGAGAAAGACGGCAAGCTTTATGTGTTTGCCCTGACCCGCCACGGCCCCGAGTACGACAAGATGTGTCGGGAAGGCTTTTACTGGAGTAACTATTCCGAAGACGACTTTGAACCCTGGGAAGGCTAGGCAACCCGGCAGGTCAGCGTGTTTGAGGGGGATTTTATGGATGAACTGGATGATATATTCCCAGAAATAGTTCCAGCGCCCTCCCAGCCCCAGGAGCCCCTACCCCTAAGCGCCCTGGCCCAGTACACCTACTGCCCCCGCCGGGCGGCCCTGATTCTGCTCGAGGGCGAGTGGGAGGACAACGAGTTCACCCTGCGCGGTACGCGCGCCCACGAGAACGTAGACATTCCGCAGGGCTTGCTGCGCGAGGGGGTCTGGGTGGAGCGGGCTCTGCCCTTGTGGTCGGAGCGGCTGGGGCTTACGGGCCGGGCCGATGTGGTGGAGTTTGTGGAGGGCGTGCCCTACCCGGTGGAGTACAAGGTAAGCAAGCGCTGGCCCCGCGAGCTGGCCCGCAAAGCCGCCGAGGTGCAGCTTTGCGCCCAGGCTCTGTGCCTGGAAGAGATGTTCGGCCAGAGCGTGATGGAGGGGGCGCTGTTCAGCAAATCGAGCCAGCGCCGCCGGGTGGTGCAGTTTACCCCCGAGCTGCGCGCGGCCACCCTCGCCACCATCAGCGCATTGCGCAAGCTGTTGCAGCAAGAGCACCTGCCCCCACCCGCTGCCGACGAACGCTGCAAACACTGCTCCCTTCTGGGGGTCTGCATGCCTGAGCTGCCGCAGGCCCTGCGGGCCTGGCAAGCCCGACAAACATCATGAACAGCGAAGTACTGAACACCCTTTACATACAAACCCAGGGCGTGTATTTGCGCCTCGAGGGCGACACCCTGCGCATTGAGCACGAAGACGTAACCCTGCGCAACGTACCCCTGCACCACCTAGGGGGGCTGGCGCTGTTTGGCAACGTGTTGGTTTCGCCTTACCTGCTGCACCGCTGCGCCCAGGACGGCCTCGAGGTGGCCTGGTTTAGCGAGTCGGGCCGCTTCCAGGGGCGGCTCGCGGGCCCGGTTTCGGGCAATGTGCTGCTGCGGCAGGCCCAGTACCGCGCGCTGGACAACCCCTCGAGCAGCCTCTACCTGGCCCAGCGCTTTGTAGAGGGCAAGCTCAAAAACGCCCGCCTGGTGTTGCAACGGGCGGTGCGGGAGCGCGGCGAAACCGAGGCCCTGGCCCTGGCCCTCTACGAGCACGAAGCCGCGCTGCGCCAGCTTCCGCAAGCCCGCTCGTTGGACGAGGTGCGGGGCCTCGAGGGCGGCGCGGCCAGCGCCTACTTTGCGGCCTTTGGCGACCTTTTGCTCTCGGGTGAGTTCCGCTTCGATGGCCGCAACAAACGCCCCCCGCGCGACCCGGTGAACGCCCTGCTCAGCTTCGTGTATGCCCTGCTCACCACCCAGTGCACCGCGGCGCTCGAGGGGGTGGGGCTCGACCCCCAGGCCGGTTTCTTGCACGCCCTTCGCCCTGGACGCCATGCGCTGGCACTCGACCTGCTGGAAGAGTTCCGGGCCTGGTGGGCCGACCGGCTGGCCCTGTCGCTTCTGAATCGCAAGCAGCTAGCCCCCGAGCACTTTGAAGTACGTCCCGGTGGGGCCGTTTTGCTGAACGAGGAGGGCCGAAAGGCAGTAATTGTGGCCTTCCAGACGCGCCGCCTGGAGACCGTACAGCATCCGCTATTCAAAGAGCCTGTACCGGTGGGGCTGCTGCCGCACATTCAGGCCCGCTTGCTGGCCCGCTATTTGCGGGGCGACCTTCCGCAGTACTTACCTTTTGTGGGGCGATAGGCATGGAACGGCTGGATATTCTGGTTACCTACGACGTAAACGTGACCTCCGCAGACGGTCAGGCGCGCCTGGCCCGTGTTGCCAAGATTTGCAAAAACTTCGGTCAGCGGGTGCAGATGTCGGTCTTCGAGTGCCGCGTCTCGCGGGCCCAGCTAGAAGACATGGAGGCCAAGCTGCTCAAAGTGATCGACCCGGACAAAGACAGCCTGCGCATCTACACCCTGCCCGGTGGTCGCGAGCGTTGTTTGCGCGTGCACGGTCAGGACAGGTACACTGATTTTGACGATCCACTGGTGGTCTAAGCCACCCTGGCACTTGCTTTGCGCGAACCCCAAGCAAGTGCCAAAACCCAGGGGGGTTCGCGCAAGCCGAGAAACTGGCTAGGGGACATTGAAAACCCGCTTTCCCTCCACCTTCCCCCACCCTGCGTCGGAAGCTTTTTTGGGGGGGTTCGCGCAAACGGCCTCTTGAGCCCCGTCCTGCACGCACGCTAGAATGAGGCCGTTGCACTCGGGCGAAAGCTCGAGTGAGGATTGAAACCAGGTACTTGCTCATATCATTTCCTCCACCCCCAATGGTTGCACTCGGGCGAAAGCTCGAGTGAGGATTGAAACTGAAGGTTCCGGCAAAGCGGCTGATGGAGAGCGTGTTGCACTCGGGCGAAAGCTCGAGTGAGGATTGAAACACCTCACCTTAGCAGGTTTTCTTTTGGTCAGGTGGTTGCACTCGGGCGAAAGCTCGAGTGAGGATTGAAACTAGTTTAGAGCGCGAGCCAGGGTTAGCAGCTCGCGGTTGCACTCGGGCGAAAGCTCGAGTGAGGATTGAAACGGTGGCATCCACCGGCAGGTTGACCCAGTATTGTTGCACTCGGGCGAAAGCTCGAGTGAGGATTGAAACCTGTTGCCCTGGAATGTAGCAGGCAACGCAACAATCAGTTGCACTCGGGCGAAAGCTCGAGTGAGGATTGAAACCCCAACGTGGTAGGCGGGGTCGTGGCTTGCAACCACGTTGCACTCGGGCGAAAGCTCGAGTGAGGATTGAAACGACGGGCTTGTGGTGCTGCTCGGCAACAGCCTCAAGGGTTGCACTCGGGCGAAAGCTCGAGTGAGGATTGAAACGATTGTAGCCCCCTCGGGGAGCGCAGTGGCCCCCGTTGCACTCGGGCGAAAGCTCGAGTGAGGATTGAAACCTTGGCCTTCCGCTTTTTCCTTAGTGCTAGGGTGGGTTGCACTCGGGCGAAAGCTCGAGTGAGGATTGAAACACGGAGCCCCCCGCCTTGAGGAGCTTCTCGAAGGGGGTTGCACTCGGGCGAAAGCTCGAGTGAGGATTGAAACATGGCGGCGAAGATTAGCTCGTTGACGGGTCCATTTGTTGCACTCGGGCGAAAGCTCGAGTGAGGATTGAAACAAGGAGCACAAGAACGCTTTTCTAAAACGCTTTGTTGCACTCGGGCGAAAGCTCGAGTGAGGATTGAAACGCAGAAGCCCAGTTCGCGGCAGAGGCCGTAGGTGAGTTGCACTCGGGCGAAAGCTCGAGTGAGGATTGAAACTCCCAGGCCCCCCGCACCCTCCAGGCTGCCCGGCGGCGTTGCACTCGGGCGAAAGCTCGAGTGAGGATTGAAACCACCATCACCCCCAACGCCGACCGCCGCCAGACTGTTGCACTCGGGCGAAAGCTCGAGTGAGGATTGAAACGCATACATGGCTAAAAAGGAAAAAGGAAATAGGTGCGTTGCACTCGGGCGAAAGCTCGAGTGAGGATTGAAACTCCTCCGCTTCAGCGCCGATTACTTCAGCGCCCTGGGTTGCACTCGGGCGAAAGCTCGAGTGAGGATTGAAACGAGAACGACGCAATAGTCTTTCCCGAAGTAGCTCTCGTTGCACTCGGGCGAAAGCTCGAGTGAGGATTGAAACCCGAGATCAGCGTGAACGGCAACTGCCTCGAAATCGTTGCACTCGGGCGAAAGCTCGAGTGAGGATTGAAACTTTCGCAGTGCGGCCCGGTTGCTGGCAGCCCAGCGGGTTGCACTCGGGCGAAAGCTCGAGTGAGGATTGAAACACAGGCTTACCCCCAGGGATCCTGCCAGGGCCTCGTTGCACTCGGGCGAAAGCTCGAGTGAGGATTGAAACCTCGAGGCCACCCTGCGCCCCTGGCAGATCGGCCCCGTTGCACTCGGGCGAAAGCTCGAGTGAGGATTGAAACCAAGAGAAATAGGAACTACAACCTTACCGTTATGCTGTTGCACTCGGGCGAAAGCTCGAGTGAGGATTGAAACAGATTAGTGGATGTGCGCATAGAAATCCTAATCGTTGCACTCGGGCGAAAGCTCGAGTGAGGATTGAAACCTTAATCTTTTCCATTGCTATCACCTATCCTTACCGTTGCACTCGGGCGAAAGCTCGAGTGAGGATTGAAACGGTATCCCGTACCTCCTCTTCCCAGTAGGCGTGTGTTGCACTCGGGCGAAAGCTCGAGTGAGGATTGAAACAAATATATGGTTTGGTAATAATACTTTACAATTGTTGGTTGCACTCGGGCAAAAGCTCGAGTGAGGATTGAAACCACGATACCGCAACAGCATGCTCCAAAATCCGCCGTTGCACTCGGGCAAAAGCTCGAGTGAGGATTGAAACAGCGACTAGGCCAGCATTTCCCCGAAGCGGTACGCGCGTTGCACTCGGGCAAAAGCTCGAGTGAGGATTGAAACGTAGCTATCTCGTTTGAGAGACTCGAGCGTCATTGTTGCACTCGGGCAAAAGCTCGAGTGAGGATTGAAACGACCACTGATTGGCTCCAGGCGAGACAGCCGAGCGCGCGTTGCACTCGGGCAAAAGCTCGAGTGAGGATTGAAACGGCGAATCGTTGCAGCCAGTTATCCCCACCAGGTGTGTTGCACTCGGGCAAAAGCTCGAGTGAGGATTGAAACATCATTATAAAGACGAAATTTTGTGAAAATCCCCCGTTGCACTCGGGCAAAAGCTCGAGTGAGGATTGAAACTTCATGTTTCCTCCTTCTTTCTGGGCCCTTTATCTATGTTGCACTCGGGCGAAGCTTAAGCCAAAAACGCTTGTGAGCTAGGGAGGGGAACTCACAAGCGTCTTTAGAAGCACCCACTATAAGACTATAAGTGGGATGCATTATTTATGTCTGAATTGAACGTCTTTGGGTAGGGAAGAAAGTCCTATATAAGTGGTTCAACTATCAAAGAATAACCGCAACAACGAAGGTAATAGCCAAAGTACCCACAAAAGCTGCGGCCAGGGTAATCCAAATTTTTCCACTTTCGCGCAGGTTCATACTCGACTGCACAGCCAGGTAGGCAAAATACACGTCAACAACCAGAGATGCGATCATCAGTAAGGGAATTAATAGGATGCCGATTAGGGTGACGATTAGAACTAGGTTTAGCACCGCAGTCAAAACGCTGATGGGCACCCAAAATAGCGCAAAAGTATAGGCCACATTGTCCAGTGTTCCGGTTCCTCCCTGGGACTTACCGACATAGTGCACCAGATAGGTAAACACCAGAAACCCAATAATGGTAACGATAATTCCACTCAGAAAACCTCCAAAACCTCCCCCCCAATTCAGCAGCCCTACGATGATGCCAGCGGTCAACACATAGATAACAGCTTCTCGAAGGGTTCCCTTGTTTTCAAATTGTTCAAAGGTTGCAACGCTGGGCTTACTAATAACCTGGATGCTCTGGTTGAACATATTTGTCAAGGTATCGGTAATGGATGGCGCGGTGTTCATGGTATCCCCCCTTAGGCTTACAGCTTCCACTGTAGTGTACTACGAAATTTCAAATGCTCGTCATTTCCCTCTCATCTCGTTGCCCAATAGGATTAGAGCCATGCGTCTATTTATTGCCCTCCTGTTATCTTTGAGTCTGGCCTGGGCTCAGAGTACCCACCCGCAAACAGGCTCGGCTGGCATCTACGCGATTGCTCGCATCGTAGCCCTGGATCAAGAGCGCGCAACGGTACGTATAGGCAATCAAGTAGTACAAGCCGAGATGCCCACAGACGGCATCGACTTTCGCATTGGGCAGTTGGTGGTGGTCTACCAGGCTGACGGAAAAACCTATCTTACAGAGCCTTATCGTCTGCATTACCTGTGGGCTCTGCTTGGATTGTTTGTGCTTGTCACCATTGCATTGGGGCGCGGCAAAGGCTTGCGAGGTCTGCTGGGCACGGCAGCCAGCATGGGCGTTTTGGCTTACGTGGTGGTGCCTCAAATTGCCGCAGGCAGCAACCCGCTACTGGTTACCTTTCTGGGAGCGTTCGGCATTTTGGCGCTTTCCATCTACTTTGTGCACGGCATCAACCGCAAAACCTCCGCAGCGCTGATCGGTACCACCATGGCTGCGCTGGTCGCCCTGGTGCTTGCCACGCTGCTGACCGAATGGATGCAGTTCACCGGCCTCACTTCAGAGGAGGCTTTTTTGGCTCGATTCCAGCTTGGGGGGAATCTGGATTTGATCTCGTTATACCTGGCTGGGGTGGTGGTGGGAGCTTTGGGTGCCCTCAACGATGTAACGGTCACGCAGGCGGCTGTTGTGCAGGCCCTGGTACAGGCCAACCCACGCTATGGCGTGCGGGAGCTTTACTCGAGGGGCATGGCGGTGGGTTTTGATCACATTGGCAGCCTGGTCAACACCCTGGTGCTGGCCTATGCGGCTGGTAGCCTTCCGCTGCTGCTGCTGATCGGTCAGAGTGATGTTCCTCTGGCTATACTCTTCAACAACGAGACCTTCGCCGCGGAAATCGTAACTATGCTGGTGGGTTCGCTAGCCCTGGTGCTTGCTGTTCCCCTCACCACCCTGGTGGCGGCATGGCTGCTACGAGGGCGCAAACTCGACTACATCGAGCGCAGGTGGCCTGGGGCCTAGTGTTGCACACCCCCCTCACCGTGAACATGGCCGTGCTCGAGCTCCTCGGGTGTTGCGGGCCGCACGCTATGAATAATCAGGCGGTACTCCAGGGCCTTCCCTGCCAGGGGTGGGTTGGCATCGAGTGTAACCTGCTCCCCGTCAATGTGCACCACGCGGTACAGCAGCCACCGACCATCGGGGCTTTCTCCGCCATAGCCAGCACCCAACCGCGGAGGCTCGGGTAAATCGGCAGCCGGCACAATCGTGCGCAGGTCTGGGTTGTAAGGCTCCGGAGGCAGGAAAATCTGATAGCTTCCTGGCATCTTGCCCAAAAGATTGGCCTCGAGGCCCGGGGGTAGCTCGGGTGCGTGGCCCATCAGGATGGTTGTGGGCTGACCTTCGGTGCCCTCGAGCTTGCGCCCATCCACCCACAGTTGGTACTCCAGTTTCACAACACTTGTATTGTCTACCTGCATTGTCCGCCTCCTAGCATTCAGGGTTTCTTTTGAAAAAAGGCCTCTGGGGCTATCGTATCCTGTGGCAAAGCGCTAAAATCCCGTTAGATGCGGTGTATTTTTGCTCTGATTATAGGTTTGGTCTCTTTGGGTTTGGCCCAACCTCGAGTGGGCAGTGAAAACGGCCTCACAAGGCTGGTATTCAGCCTCCCCAATACAGCGAAATTTAGCCTGAGTCGCCAGGGGAACGAGCTCTCCATCCGCTTCCAGGGCACCCCATCCCGCAGCCTGCGGGCCTTGCTTAACACGCCCCAGGTGGTGGGCTACCGAGCCACCCCCAACCCAGGTGGCACGGTTTATGTGGTGACCCTCAAGCCCGGTACAAATCATCGAACCATGGAGCTGGCCGATCCCCGGCGTTTGGTGCTGGAGGTGCGCAGCAACACCGGCGTGCAACCCCGCCCCAGGGCCGGCCCGCCCACCCCAGTGGTGGTGCTCGACCCCGGCCACGGGGGCGTTGACCCTGGGGCCATAGGGTTCGTGCGCGAAGAAGAGGTGGTGCTCGATGTGGCCCTCCGCACCAAGCGGCTGCTCGAGGCCCGGGGCATCCGGGTTCTTCTCACCCGCAGCACAGACCAACACCTGTCGGCCGACAAGGTCGCCGACCTGGGGCTGCGGGCTGCCATGGCCGACAGCAAGCGCACCCTGTTCGTCTCCATTCACGCCAACGCATCCGGGCGGGCCGCCCAGGGCATCGAAGTGTACTACTTTGGCGAGACCATCGACCAGCGGCTTCTGTCCAAGGCCATCCTGGAAAACGGTGGGGGCTCCCTCGGGCAGCGTCTGACCCAGGAAGCCCGCAGTGTGGCCCAGCGGCTCATGCGCGACCTGCTGGCCCAGGCCAACCTCAAGTTTTCCGAACAGCTCGCCCTCAAAACCCTGCAGGCCATGGTGCGCGAGACCGGTGCGGTAAGCCGCGGGGTGCAGACCGCCCCCTTCTACGTAATTCGCAATGCCCGCATCCCCGCCATCCTGGTGGAAATCGGCTTTGTCAATCACCCCACCGAGGGCAAAAGGCTGGCCACCAGTACCTATCGGGACCAGTTGGCTAGGGGTTTGGCAGGAGGCATCGTGGCATTTTTGAACAACGGGAACGCCCAGCGCTAAACAGGGTAGAACGGCCATCCGCGCTTACCTCCCATCATCCGGCAGCAACCAGCGCTCCCAAGCAGCCCGATCGCCCCGCAGCATAGAGGGCAGGTTCCCTAGCAGCATCTTCCGATAGGCAGGGCCTGCGTAGAGCCAAACCCAGGTCTCGTAGCCCACCACAAAAGAGCGCAGCACCTCGAGGCCCCAGACCCGATCCACCGGTCGAGCCTGTTCGGGCAGAAGCGGCATGGACTGGTCATCCTCGAGCAGAAAAAAGCCTTCGACCGGCCGCTTATAGACCAGCACCCCTGGGCGATACCCAGCCAGGCCGTGCTCGAGTGGAGCCCTACCGGCCCCTTGCGGTAGAGGCTCGAGCCTTGGCCGCTGGCATTGGGGTATCTCCTAAAACCAAAGGCCTCGAGGTAGCCCGCCAGCACATCCTGGCCCCATAGCCAGAACTGCACATTGAGGGGATTGGGCCGCATACCTTTACTTGAAGGCCGTGCAAATAGCCTGACCGTTGGCCTGTATCAGCTCGAGGTAGGAGTCAACCGCACGGTCGAAGGCATCGGAGTAGATGCGCACGATGCGGGCCCCGGTGGCCTCGGCCAAAGAGCGCGCCTGGCTTTGTGAAAACTGAGGCTCGACAAATATCACCCGCACACCTTCTCTTTTCATTACCTGGGCCAGCCGGGCCAGGCTGGCTGGGCCCCGTTCCTGACCGACAAAGTCGGCGATGCTGCCCAGGCTTTCGAGGCGGTAGTAGCGGTTAAAGTAGCTGAGCGATTCGTGCTGCGAAACCAGCTTGCGCCGGGCCTGAGGTATGGCCGCCAGGCAGCGCTGTACCTCGGCGTCGACCTGGCGAATCCGCTGAATATAGCGGGCCGCATTCTGGGTATAGATGGCCCGCCCGGCAGGATCCAGGGCTATCAGGGCATCGCGTATCTTTTCTACGTACCTTAGCCCATAGGTGGGGTCGAGCCAGAGGTGGGGGTCGTAAGCACCGTGGTCATGGGCATGCTCGGCTTCCTGGTGGGGCCCATTTTCGGCCACCTCGATCAGGTTCGGCATCCCTTCGGCCAGCTTAACCACGCGGGCACCGGCCGGAAGCTGGGCCTCGAGCTTCTCTAAAAACGGCTCGAGGAAAAGGCCGTTGGCAAACAAAACCCTGGAACCGGCAATGGCCCGCACCACCGAGGGGCGTGGCTCAAAGCTGTGGGGATCGCTGCCATCGGGCACCACCTGCACAACCGAGACCCGGCTGCCCCCCACATTCCGCACCATGTCGGCCAAAAAACCTGTGGTCGCCGAGATTGAAAGGGTGTTAGCCTGGGCGATGCCAAGGCCCAGAACCAGCACAACCCCTGTCCAAACCATACTTCGCATGCATAACCTCCTCGCGTCTTCAGGTGGGCAGCCTTCTACCCCTCCCAAGCGAAAGACGGCGTTTTCTTTACCATCCGCTTTTCAGGGTATTTCCAGCATTTCACAAAGATAGTCCCAAGTTAAACCGCAGGCCGGCTTTATGAAGCCTCTGCTGCACCGCATTCATAATGATAACCCATTATCATTATGTCAAGAGGCCCATCTGCTATGCTGAAGAGTATGGAGCGCTCCACACGCCAGCGGCAGGCCATCCGTCAGGTGATGCAAGAGCTCAACCGACCGCTCTCCCCCTCCGAGGTGCTCGAGGCCGCCCGGCACAAGGTGCCCGGCCTGGGCATCGCAACCGTCTATCGCACCCTGAAGGGTTTGGTCGAAGAGGGCAGCGCGATCCCGGTTGAACTCCCCGGTGAGGCCCCGCGCTACGAGCTATCTGGCAAAAAACACCACCATCACTTCCATTGCACACGCTGTGGCAAGGTCTTCGAGCTCGAGGGCTGTCCAGGGGACTTCTCGTTTATGGCGCCCCAGGGCTTCAAAACCGAGCGCCACGAAATTGTGCTATATGGCCGGTGCACCCAGTGCCTTGATCCCCACCCCTAGCCCGCGGCTACAAGGCTTTGAGCAGGGCCTCGAGCGTCTCAGCTTTTATCTCGCCGATGTGGCGGTTCACCAGCACGCCCTCGGCGTTGTAAAACAGGGTCACTGGCAAGCCCTGAATGCGCAAGGGATCGCTGAGTGTGGCTTCGGGGTCCAGCAGCACGTTGGGGATTTGCAGCTTGAGTTCCCGCTGGAAAGCCTTTACGGCCTCCGGGCCATCGCTGATGTTCAGAAAAATAAACTGGATCCCCGGGTGGGCGCGTGCGGCCTCCACCAGGAGCGGCATCTCGCGCCGGCAAGGGCCGCACCAGGTGGCCCAGGCGTTGAGCACGATGGGCTTGCCTTTAAAGTCGGACAGTTGGACGGCCGGGCCGTCCAGCCGCTGCAGGGTTGCGGAGGGTAAAGCCTCCGGCGCAGCAGTTGGTTTAGGCTGAAGCAACCACCACCCTACCAGTCCGATCAGGGGCAGAACAAACCAGATCCAGCGACGCATCCACAACAGCATACGAAATCCTGCCGGCATCCTACGAATCACAGCCCACATTGGGTGTGATCCCCGGTCTCAGCCAGGGTTTCGCGCCCAGAGCCAGTACAAGCCCAGGCCCAGCAGCAGGCACAAAAAGGCCCGGAGCACAAAACCTGGCCGGTTTCTCGGCTTATAGGCAGGGGTTTGGAAAGCCCGGCGGATGGCCCGGGCCTCGGCCTCATCAAACAGTGGCTTCCTCGAGGGCCGGTTTTTGGGCTGGCGCCAGGCTTCCATTGGCGAAGGGGGCAGGGGGTGGCTAGCTGTTTCGTGCTGTGCAAGGGTCTCGGCCAACTGCTGGAGCTCGAGGCTCTGCGGAAATAGCTGCGACGCGTGGTTCAGCGCCTCCTGGGCCTTGTGGTAGTCCTGCGCTTGCAGCAAAGCACGAATGTACACCACAAGCAGCTCGAGGTTATCCGGGGCCTCGTGCAAACCTTCCTCGGCGCACTTGGCCGCCCGTCTGGCCTCCCCCAGCAGCAAAAAAGCCTCGGCCCGCACCCGCCAGTAATCCGGCCAGCCCAGATCTGCCCAGGAAACTTTATCGAGCACTCGCAGGGCCTGCGCAGCTTCTCCCCTTTCCAGGTGCTTGAGCGCCTGTGCAACTCCCTTGACGGCGTCGAGCTGGGCCATTCCCCGAATCATCCCCCCCAAGGCCCACCCTAGCAAGACCACCGGGCCCCACCGGTGATTTTTGCACTCGAGCGGGGCCCGGACTGCCATCGGTTGGGTGCTTAGTTTCTCAGAGGTTTGCCGGTCTTGAGGGTATGGGCGATGCGCTCCTGGGTTTTCTTGGTGCCCAGGAGTTTGAGGAAGCCTTCGCGTTCCAGATCCAGGATGTCCTGCTCGGTTACCTCGCGGGCCGGCCCGTCGCCACCGCACAGGACGTAGGCCACGGCTTTGCCCACCACCACGTCGTGCTCGCTGGCCTGTTTGGCTTCCTGGAACTGCCACAGGGCGTAGTGCAGGTTGCCCAGCGCCTCCTTGCCCAGGGCCCGCACCTTCATGGGGGGTTGTGGCACGAAGTCGGGGGCCATGAAGAGCACCCGGCGCTTGGCGTCGGCGATCAGGCGGTCGCGGTTCATGCTGATGCCGTCGCTCGGGCGCAAAAAGCCCATGTTGCGGGCCTCGAGGGCGCTGGTGCTGGTCTGGGCCAGCATGATCATCTGGAAGGCCCGCTTGACCCCTTCGAACAGGTCAATCTCGGGCCCATAGGCCGCAAGCTCCTGGGTGAAGCGGAAGAGCATCTCCTTGGTGCCGCCCCCGCCGGGCAGCAGGCCCACCCCGGTCTCGACCAGGCCCATGTAAAGCTCGGCGTGGGCCTGAATGGCGCTGCTGTGCAGGCTGAACTCGGCTCCGCCGCCCAGGGTCAGGCCGAAGGGTGCGGCCACCACCGGGAAGGGTGAGCGGCGCAGGCGCATGGAGGTCTGCTGGAAGCGGCGGGTGGCCAGCTCGAGGTCGTCCCAGGCCCCTTCCTGGGCGGCCATCAGCACCAGCGCCAGGTTGGCCCCGGCGCTAAAGGTGCGGGGGTCTTCATGCCCAATCACCAGGCCCGCATAGCCGTTGGCATCAACCCAGTCCAGCGCTTTGTGCAGCCCCGAGATGGAGCCATCCCCCCAGGTGCCCATCTTGGCCCGGTTCTCGAAGAGGGCCACCCCATCGCCCAGGTCGAGCAGGGCGTACTCCTTCCCTTCCAGCAGGGTCTTGCCGGCCTGCTTAACCGTTTGCAGTCGGATCACCCCCTCTTCCGCCGGGATGGGGTGGTACTGCCCATCGAAACCCAGGTAGTGCCCATCTTTGTAGAAGCTGCCCTGGGCTTTTTTGAGGAGTTCGGGCTCGGGCAGGCCCAACTCGGCAAAGCCTTTGCGCAGGTAGTCCAGGCCCACCGCGTCCATGTTCTTGAAAGGGCCCTGCTCCCAGGCGAAGCCCCACTCCAGCGCCCGGTCTACCGAGACGATGTCGTAGGCGATTTCCTGGGCTTTCTCGAGGGCGTAGTGGGCGTTGTACAAAAACAGCTTGCGGGCAAAAGCCCCGTACTTGCCGGGCAGGTCGCCCACCCGCTTCAAGCGCTCGTTGAGGGGCAGGTCTTTGATGGCGGCGATTTCATCCAGGCGCAGTTTCTGCTGGGGCTTGTACTCGCCGCTGGTGTAGTCGTAGGTGTAGATGTCCTTGCCCACCTTTTTGTAGAAGCCAGCCCCGGTTTTCTCGCCCAGGTGGCCCTGCTGGATGAGGCTCTCTACCCAGTCGGGCATACGGAAGTCCTCGCCGGTGGTGTGCGAAAGCTCGGTGGAGACCAGCTTGAGCACGTCCAGACCGGAGATGTCGCCGGTACGGAAGGTGGCGCTCTTGGGGCGACCCACCAGCGGGCCGGTGAGGGCGTCCACCTCGTCGATGGTGAGGCCCTCCGACATCATCAGGCGCATGGCCTGGGCCATCCCAAACACCCCCAGCCGGTTGGCGATGAAGCCGGGGGCGTCTTTGCAGATGACCGTGCCCTTACCCAGAATGCGCTCGCCAAAGCGGCGCATGGTCTCGAGCACCGCCGGGTCGGTCTCGGGGGTGGGAATCAGTTCCAGCAGGTGCAGGTAGCGCACCGGGGCGAAGAAGTGCGTGCCCAAAAAGCGCTTGCGGAAGGCCTCACCCCGCCCCTCCAGCAGGGTTTTCATGGGGATGCCGGAGGTGTTGGAGCTCACGATGGCCTGGGTGCCCAGGGCCTCGATCCGGGCGAACAAAGCCTGCTTGGGCTCCGGCTTCTCGATGATGACCTCCACGATCCAGTCGCAGTCTTTGAGTTTTTCCAGCTCGTCGGTGGTGCCCAGCTCGATTAAGGAGGCCCGGCTTTTGTCCATGAAGCTAGCCGGCTTGCTCTTGAGCTGGCGCTCGAGGCCTTTTTTGACCAGCTCGAGCTTGTCTTCCTGGCCGGGAATGTCCAGCATCACCACCGGCACCCCCGCCGAGGCCGCCAGCGCGGCAATCGCACCGCCCATCGTCCCCGAACCCACCACACCGATCTTCTTGATTCGCATTCTGTCCTCCAGGCGAAAAAGGGTTATAGCTTTGGGTTAGCTATTTTTATACCGAGTCAAAGTTTATAACAACCGGATAGCCAAGTCTAGCAGGTTCGGTTCTGTCTTCTTCAGATGATCTGGTCAGATAATGGTTCCTATCATAAACTCTTGGTATGTCCGCAAGCCTACGTGAGCGAATCAAGTTTTTACTGGAGCAAATCCTAAAAAACTGTGGACTGAACGATTATGTAGTGCAAGAGGAATACCTCTCTCCATTGGGAAGTGCCATTCGAGAAACCGGTAGAAGGGTAGATATTGCCGTTTTGCGAAAGGAGAACGGCGAGCTCAAACCCTACCTCTATATTGAGTGTAAAGAACAAAAAACCAGTGGCTCGGCAGAAGACAAGCTGTTTCGGGCCCTTGAGGAAGCCAAACGAGACCGTTTGTTGGGTGTTCATTCCATCGTTGTGTTTTCCGGGGCAGGCTTTCGCCAATCCTACGAACGCTGGGCTATGGTTGAGGGGTTCGTGCGCGAGGAATATGCCGATCTTTGGTTCAAGCGGTTTTTTTGTAGAGAATGAGGTGACCAATGGTAGCCGAACCGCTTTTTAGGGCTGACCTGCCTCCGCTGCTCAAGTGGGCTGGAGGGAAACGCTGGCTGGTGAAACACCTCCAGCCGCACTGGTCTAAACACCGTGACCGGCTTTTCGTCGAACCCTTTGTTGGCGGAATGGGGGTCACTTTGGGCCTGAGACCTAAATCAGCTCTGCTGAACGATAGCAACCCTCATCTGATCAACTTTTATCAGTGGGTTCGACGTGGGCTGCAAATTTCGATACCAATGGTTTACGAGCGGGAATTCTATCTAGACTATCGCAAGCGTTTCAATCAGCTCATACGTGAGAAAAGAGCCAATACTGCTGAAGCGGCGGCGCTGTTCTACTATCTCAACCGAACGGGCTACAACGGGCTGTGTCGCTTCAACGCTTCGGGTGAGTTTAATGTGCCGTTTGGAAAGTATAAGACGGTCAACTACCAGACCGATTTCTCAGGCTACAGAGAAGTTTTCCGCGACTGGGAGTTTAAGACCGGCGACTTCAGCGAACTTGCAATTGACCCCGACGCTTTCGTGTACGCCGATCCGCCTTATGACGTTGAATTCACGCAGTACAGTCCGGGAGGGTTTTCCTGGAATGATCAGGTTCGTTTGGTGGAGTACCTAGAAAAGCATCGCGGCCCCGTGATAATTTCCAACCAACTCACCGATCGAATTCACGAACTCTACACCAAAGCGGGCTATGCAATCATCGTCCTGCCAGCGCCCCGCCGTATCAGTTGTGACGGAAACCGCCAAGATGCCCTCGAGATTCTGGCTTTCAAAAACATCTAGCCCTGAGCCAGTCCACCACCACCTTCGACCAGCCCTCGAGCCCCTCGTACACCTGCTGCACCTCTTCCAGCGAGGCCAGGCGGCCCTCGAGCTTCTCCGCTTCCATCACCCGCGGTTCGTCTTCCGCCTCTACCACAAACACCACGCCCGCGTGCACCCGGCTCACCGGGCTGTCGGCCATAACGATGAAGCCCACGGGCTGCGCGGTGTAGGCCCGAACGCCCACCTCTTCCAGAAGTTCGCGGCGCAGCCCATCCAAGACCGGGTTGCCGCCCACATCTTCGGGGTTGATGTGCCCGCCCACGCCCAGGGTGTACCGGTTGTGGAGCCGGGCCTCGGCCCCGCCTTTGGTGCGGCGCATCAGGAAAAACCGGCCCCGGTGGCGCACCACCGCATAGGGGATGATCTGGCGGTGGGTGGGGTCTTCCTCGGCCTGGGGGCGCTTGAGGAAAAACCCCTCCTGCTCAATTCTCCGTAAGAGCGCGGCCTCGAGCGGGATGAGGGAAGCCTGGGCCGCTGGAAACACCGAGGCCGGAAGCACATACACCTGTTCCATGCGGGTCAAGATACCATCACTTCGCGGCCCTCGAGCCAGACCCTGTGCACCTGGGCCTCGCCGTGCAGGGTGAAGAGCGAGCCCAGCAAGTCCTCTGCCGAGTCCAGGTGGCGGAAGTGCACCTCGAGGGTGCTGCCGGGTTCGGGCCGCACCCAGATCACGTCGGCGGCCTTGCCGGGGGTCAAACTCCCCACGGTCTCGCCCAGGCCCAGCACCTCGGCCCCGGCCTGGGTAGCCAGGTAAAGCAGGTGGGCCGGGGTCAGGCCCACCCCCTCGGGGGCGTAGCGCTGGGCCAGGTAGGCCATCAGGCCCTCCTTGAGCAGGCTGAACCCGGTGCCGCCCCCCACGTCCGAGCCCAGCCCGAAGCGAACCCCGTGCCGCAGGTGTCGGTTCATGGGGAAGATGCCGCTGCCGATAAAGGCGTTGGAGCTAGGGCAGTGGGCGATGGCCGCCCGGGCTTCGGCCAGGCGGGCCAGTTCGGGTTCGGTGGGGTGGACGTTGTGGGCAAAGACCGAGCGCTCGGTGACCAGGCCGAAGCGGTCGTAGGTGTGCAGGTAGTGCTGGCTCCAGGGGAAAAGCTCGGCTACGGTGCGAATCTCCTCGAGGTTCTCGTTGATGTGGGTGGTGAAGTGCAGGTCGGGGTGCTCCTGCAAAAGCGCCTGGCAGACCTCGAGCAACCCCTCCGAGGCCGAGAGGGCAAAGCGGGGGGTCACCGCGTAGCGCAACCGGCCCCGGCCATGAAAACGCTGGATGAGCATCTTCTGCTCGGCGTAGCTCCGCTCGGGGGTGGTGTGCAGCTCGGGGCGCAGCATGCGGTCGGAGCAGACCTGCCCAGCGATGATGCGCAGGCCCACGTCCTCGGCGGCCCCAAACAGGTTGGCGGTAGCCCCCTGAAAGTGCGAGCCGAAGACCAGCGCGGTGGTGGTGCCGTTGCGCAAGAGGAGCCAGACGAACTCGCGGGCCAGCTCACGGGCCAGCCTGTTGTCGGAAAGCCGGGCCTCCAGGGGCAGGGTGCGCTTTTCCAGCCAGTCCAGCAGCGAGTAGCCCATCGCGCCAATCACCCGGGTCTGCGGGTAGTGCACGTGGGTGTCCACCAGTCCCGGCAGCAGCACCCCTTCGCGGCAGTCCTGCACCGGGGCCTCGGGGTGGTGTTTTCGAACCTCGGAAAAGCTGCCCAGCGCGACGATCTGCCCATCCCGCAGAGCCAATCCCCCGTCGGAAAAGGCCTCGAGGGCCCCGGCGGTATGGAAGGGGTTGTGGGGTGTGTGAAGGATCAGGCCACGCAGTAGAACGGTCATGCCGACCTATTCTACAAAGAGCCCCACCACCGCCCCCTGCCGCACATCCACCAGACCGTGGTCGGTCAGGCGCAGCTCGGGGATCACCGCCAGGCCCAGGAAGGAAAGCGCCATGTAGGGGTCGGGCAGGGTCACCCCCAGGGTTTTGGCGGCGGCCTCGAGGTCCTGTAGCCGGGCGTCCACCACCTCCAGCGGCTCATCGGTCATCAGGCCGGCGATGGGCAGGGCCAGCTCGGCCAGCACCTCGCCGTCGGCCACCGCCACCATCCCACCGCCCAGGGCCCAGAGCCGGCGGGCCGCCGTTACGATGTCGGCGTCCGAGACCCCCACCGCCATCAGGTTGTGGTGGTCGTGGCCCACCGTGCAGGCCAGGGCTCCTTTTTGCAGGCCAAACGCGGTCACCAGACCCTTACCGATGCGGCCGTTTTTGCCGTGGCGCTCAAAACACACCAGCTTGGCCAGGTCGCGGCTGGGGTCGGCCACCACCTCCCCATCGCGCACGGTGGGCTCGAGGTGCTCCTCGGCGGTTAGCACCTGGTGCGGTATGGCCCGGATCACCCGCACCTTCCCCGGGCTGGCCGGTATTTGCAGATCCTGGGGGTGCAGTTCGGGCAGCCGCACGGTGTGCGAAACCGCCCCCGAGACTTCGGTCTTGGGCAGGGCCACCTCCAGCCGCCCCTGGCGGGCCACCCGGCGGCCTTGCTGGTAGACGGCCTGGGCCCGGAAGCTGTGCAGGTCGTCCAGCACCACCAGGTCGGCCTGGAAGCCGGGGGCAATAGCGCCTCGGCGCAAAAGACGGTAGTGGCGGGCCACGTTCCAGCTACCGGCGCGGATGGCATAGGCCGGGTCTACCCCCAGCCCGATGGCCTTGCGCACCAGGAAGTCCACCCCACCCTCCCTGAGCAGGTCGGAGGGCAGCCGATCGTCGGTCACCAGGCCGATGCGCTCACCATGTTCCGGGCGCAGCAGCGGGGCCAGGGCCTCCAGGTTGCGGGTGGTCGAGCCTTCGCGCACCATCAGGAAGCAGCCGGCCTCGAGCTTGGCCCGCCCCTCCTCCAGGGTGGTGCTCTCGTGATCGGAGGCGATGCCGCTGGCTAAATAGCCCTGCAGCGCAGGCCCCACCAGGGTGGGGGCATGGCCTTCGGGCGACTTGCGGGAGCGCTCGGCCAGGAGCACCTTGCCAAGCTCGGTGGCGTCGGCGGCCAGGATGGCCGGAAAGCTCATCAGCTCGGCCACCCCCACCACCCTCGGGTGGGCCAGCAGCCGCTCAATTTCGGCCAGCCCCAGCACCGCACCGCTGGTCTCGAGGGGCGTGGAAGGCACCGAGGAGGGCACGGTGATCCAGACCTCCAGGGGCAGCCCCTCGCTGGCCTGCATCAGCCACTCGATGCCCGCTACCCCGGCCACATTGGCGATCTCGTGGGGGTCGGTGACCACCCCGGTCACCCCCCGGGGCACCACCCCCTTGGCGTACTCCGCCGGCGAGACCAGGGAGGACTCGAGGTGCACGTGCCCGTCAATCAGGCCGGGGGCCACCCAGCGGCCCTCCAGATCCACCACCTCGGCTGCCGGGGCCTGAGCGTACGCCGGCCCCACCGCGGCTATCAGCCGCCCGGCCAGCAGGATGTGGGTGTGCTGGATTTCCAGCGTGAACACATTGACCAGCCGCGCATTTTTGAGCAGCAGGCTTCCCGGCTGACGGCCCATCGCCACGTCCACTGCGTACTGGAGATCGGATAGCTGGAGGTTCATGTTCTGCGCATGGTACAGGCAAGCCCAGGCCCCTCGCAAGCGCAGGCCCGCCCTGCCAAAAAAACCTGGCCTGGACAGACCAGGCCAGGCAGAAAGCTTCCGCTGAGATTATTTGGGCTCGTCTGGCACCGGGCCCACCACCCCAGGGGCCACCCACTGCATCTCGTTGAGCTCCTTCACGGTCATCTTGCGCCCTGCCGGCACGCGCAGAATCCCGTTGCGGTCACGGATGGGGCCGGTGAAGGGATCCCATTTGGGGTTGGCGCTCTGGATGTCTTTGTACAGCTCCATCACCCGGTCGTAGACGCTCACTTTCTTGCCGTTCACGGTCATGCTGGCCTGCTTCAGGGCCGCCTCGAACTTGGGGTTGATGGGCATGCCCACCTGGGCCCCCAGCATCACCGCTTTCTCGCGGGCCAGCCACCAGTAGTCCACGTTTTGCAGGTTCCTGGGGGTGTAGGTGCCGTTCTGCACCTTTTTCAGGATGTCGATGTAAATGACGCTCCAGTCCACCAACTGCCCCGAGACCACGTAGTCGGGCGCGTACTTGTACATCGAGTTGTAGTGGCTGAAGCTGGGCACCCGGCGCCGGGCCGCGGTCTGGATGACCGTGGCGGTGTCCTCGGTAAAGGCCAGGATATCGTTGCCCTCGGCCATCAGGGCCTCGGCGGCCTCACGGGCCTTCACGGGGTCGTACCAGGCGTTGATCCACTTCACATTCACGGTGGCCCGGGGGTTGACCGCGCGCACGCCCAGGGCGAAAGCCGAGATGTGGCGCTTGAGCTCGGGGATGGGGAAAGCCGCCACATAGCCCACCTTGCCGCTCTTGGTGAGGGCGCCCGCCATCAGGCCGTTCAGGTAGTAGATCTGGTAGAAATCGGCCATGTAGGTGAGCATGTTGGGGGCCCGCTTAAAGCCGGATGCATGGGCAAAGATGACCTCGGGGTACTTCTTGGCGGCCTCGAGGGTCGGATCCATGAAGTCGAAGGAGGTGGTGAAGATTACGTTGCAACCGCCCGCAACCAGCCGGTCTACCGTGGCCAGGGTGTCGGCCGGCTTAACCGACTCCACGTACTGGGTGGTAAGACCCGGAATGGCCTTCTCAGCAGCCCGCCGGGCCTCGTCGTGGGCGTAAGTCCAGCCCACATCGCCGATGGGGCCTACATAGATAAAGCAGGCTTTGAGGTTGGACTGCTGGGCCATCCCCAGGCCAAGCACCAGCGCCATCACCGTACCGATCAACCAAGTCTTTCGCATACATCCCCCTTCAACCAGCCCACCCAACATGCCCTTGTCGGGTAGGCTTTAGCGTTCACCTCGCCGATAGGGTTTTCCCAGCGCTTCAGGGGCGTTGCCCTGCTGCCCGCGCAGCCCGGACAAAGCCAGCACAAGTATAACCAGAAGGTAGGGCAGGCTCGCAAATACCTCTGAAGGGACGGCCACCTGCCCCTGCAACCGGAACTGCAGGTAGTACAGAAGCCCGAAAAAGACCGCCCCGAATACGGCCCGCACAGGGCTCCAGCCCACAAAAATCACCAACGCCACCGCAATCCAGCCCAGCCCCGCGGTCATACCATCGGTCCAGGAGGGGCGGTAGACCAGCGAAAGGTAGGCCCCGGCCAGCCCGGCCAGCGACCCACCCGCCGCCACCGCAGCGTAGCGCACCCGCAGTACGTTGATGCCCAGCAGGTCGGCAGCCGCCGGGTTCTCGCCCACCGAACGCAGCGAAAGCCCCGTCCGGGTGGCATACAACACAAACGCCAGCAGACCCGCCAGCACAAAGGCCCCCAGGGTGAAAGGCCACTCGGGGGGCTGGTTGAAGAGCGGCAGCCCCTCAAAGCGCTTGCCCAGCAGGCCCGCCGTACCCAGGCCCACCATGGTCAGGGCCAGGCCCGAGACAAACTGGTTGGCCTGCAGGGTGATGGTCACAAAGCCGTGCAGCAAAGCGGCCATGGCCCCGGCCAGCATGGCCGCCAGCACCGCCAGCCAGAGGTTGCCATCGCCCGCCCCGCTGCCGTAGGCCACCGCAAAACCGGCCAGGGCCCCCAGGGCCATCATGCCCTCCACCCCCAGGTTCACCACCCCGGCCCGCTCGTTCAGGATGGCCCCCAAGCAGGCAATTAAGAGGGGGGTGCCAAAGGATAGGGCTCGAGCCAGGGCGTTGATGATCTCTTCCATACACGCAGTTACAACAACACGTAGCTTAGACCACTGAAGCGCCTAAAGTCGCTTATTCATCCAAAAGACCCCATGGCTCCGCATGCGCGTAAGCCCTCATCCTACGACCCGCCTCCGGCACGACGGGCAGGATACGTTGAGCCGTACTGGTAGCTTGACGATTCAAACCCTCCTCCAAGCGCCTCAGCACTATTTCCCTCAAGGGTCTCCCCTCCCGAACAACCAACTGCTCGAGTCGCTTGTACAGGTCATCGGGCAAGTCCAGCGTGGTTCGCATAAGTTCGTACCAGCATAACCGCTCCCGGCAGGCATTGGGTTCGTCTTACCTGCCCCAGCGGACACGGTAACGCAAAAAAAGCTCCGAGCCAATCAGGCAGAACAAAATCACCCCGCTGAAGATATCCACGATGCGGAAGGGCATATTGAGGCTGACCTTCAGCAGGTCGCCCCCGGCCAGCACCAGGCCCATCAGGGGGGCGGTGAGGAGCACCAGGGCCGGGTGGCCTCGAGCCAGCCAGGCCACGATGATGGCGGTAAAGCCATAGCCACTGGAAAGCTGGCTGGGCTCGATGAGTCGGTGGTGAATGCCCGCAATCTCCCCCACCCCGGCCAGACCGGCCATGCCCCCGGTGATGAGGGCCAGCAGCAGCAGCACCCGGCCCTGGGCAATCCCCAGGTAGCGCGCGGCCCCTGGGTTCTCCCCCACGATGCGCATGCGGAAGCCCAGGGTGGTGCGGAAGAGCACGAACTGCAAGACCAGGGCCAGCAGCACCCCCAGCAACAGGGTGGGCCAGTGCACGCTCGAGCCCGCCCAGACCGGAATCTGCTGGTACTCGGCGAAGCGGTCGGAGTAGATGTAGCCCCGCACATCCTTGCCCCGCCAGGGGCCGTTGATGAGGAAGATGACCAGCGACTGGGCCACGTAGTTGAGCATCAGGGTGGAGAGGATTTCGTTGACGCTGAAGCGCAGCCGCAGCCAGGCCGCCAGGCCGCACCACAGCACCCCACCCAGCGCCCCGGCCAGCGCCATGGCCGGGAGGCTCAGGGGCGCCGGCAAGGGCACGAAAAGGGCCACCCCGGCGGCCAGCACCGCCCCCAGCAAAAGCTGGCCCTCGGCCCCGATGTTGTAGAACTGGGCGCGGAAGGCCAGGGTCAGGCCCACCCCAATCAAGAGCAGGGGGATGCTGCGGCGAAGGATTTCCTGCCAGCCCTTGGCGTCCAGTAGAGTGCCGGTGAGCATGATGCGGTAGACCTCGAGCGGGTTCTGCCCATAGGCCACAAACACCGCGCCCACCAGCACAAAGGCCAGCCCCAACGCGGCCAGCGTGACCCCCAGCACCCGCCCGGCCGAGGCATTCACCAGGGGCTCGAGCCTCACGCCGCACCCCCGGTCATCCACAGGCCGATGGCCTCGCGCGAGACCTCCTCCACCGCAAACGGCCCCTGCAAGGCCCCCCGGTAGAGCACCCCGATGCGGTCGGAGAGCGAGAGCAGCTCCTCCAGATCCTCCGAGACCAGGAGCACTGCCGCCCCCTGCTGGGTTTTTTCCAGCAAGACCCGGTGCACCTGCTCGGTGGCCCCGATATCGAGGCCGTAGGTGGGGTGTACAGCCAGAATCAACCTGGGCTTCCCGGCCAGCTCGCGGGCCAGGATGACCTTCTGGATGTTGCCGCCCGAAAGGAGCCTCGAGGGGGTGCCAAGGCTGGGGGTGGCGATGGCGTAGGCCTGCACCTGCTGCCGGGCTTCCTCTTCAAAGGCCCGGGGGTTGAGCAGGCCGCCGCGGGCCCAGGGGGGCCGGTCGAAGGTGCGCAGGGCCAGGTTTTCGGCCACGCTCATGCTGGGCACGGTGCCCATCTGGATGCGGTCTTCGGGGATGTGGGCCACTCCCATATCGAACAGTCGCGCTGGGTGGGGCGGCAGAGGCTGCCCCAGGAGCCGCACCGAGCCCGCCTCGATGCTTCGGAGCCCTGCCAGCACCTCCACCAGCTCGCTCTGGCCGTTGCCTGCCACCCCAGCCAGGCCCAGAATCTCTCCCCCACGCAACGTAAAAGAAACCCCCCGCAAGGCCGGGAGGTTGCGGCTCGAGCGGGCCTTGAGGTCTTCGACCTCGAGCACCACCTCTCCCAGCGAGGCGCTTTGCCGCTTGCGCTCGAAGCTCACGCTGCGCCCCACCATCAGCTCGGCCAGCCTGGGCTTGCTGGCCTCTTCCCTGGGCAAACTGCCCACCACCCGCCCCCGACGCAGCACCGTGCAGCGGTCGGCGATGGACAAAACCTCCTCGAGCTTGTGGGAGATGAAGATAAGCGACTTACCCGCCGCCCGCAGCTCGCGCATAACCCTGAACAAAGCCTCGGCCTCCTGGGGGGTGAGCACGCTGGTCGGCTCGTCCAGGATGAGCACCTTGGCCCCCCGCAGCAGGGCCCGCACGATCTCCACCCGTTGCTTCTCGCCCGGCGAGAGCTGGTGCACCGGGGCCCTGGGGTCTATTTGCAGGCCGTAGCCCTGGGCGATTCGCTCCACCAGGGGCCCGATGCGCTGGACTGGGAAAAAGGGGCTACCAATGCCCAGGGCCAGGTTTTCGGCCACGGTGTGGCGGCCTACCAGCGTGGGGTGCTGGGGCACCAGCCCAATACCCAGCCGGAGGGCGTCCATGGGGGAGGCGATGCGCACCAGGCGGCCCTCCACCCGAATCTCCCCTTCGTCGGGGCGGTAGAGGCCGTAGAGGATGGAGATCAGGGTGGACTTACCGGCCCCGTTCTCCCCCAAGAGCGCCAGCACCTCGCCGGGGTAGACCTCGAGGCTCACCCCGTCGTTGGCGACCACGCCCGGAAAACGCTTGGTGATGTTTTTGAGCTCGAGCAGCGCCGACATTGCCGCAAATCATACAGAAAAGAGCTGTGGGCCGGTAGCCGGGGTTAGTCGGTCAGCTCTTTCCGATCGGGCTTCGCGGGGGGCGCTTCCTCAAAGAGCAGCGGCAACAACTGGGCCGCCGTGGCGATAGCGATGGCCTCCGGCGCTTTGCTCCTGACCCCCGGCAGGCCGATGGGGGTGGTGACCCGATGCAAGTCCTGATCGGTAAAACCCTGGGCCTTCAGCTTCTGCCGGAAGCGGGCCCACTTGCCCGCGCTCCCAATAAGGCCGATATAGCCCAGGTCGGCGCGGCGCAAGGCCATCTCGAGCACGAACAGATCCTCGGCGTGGTCGTGGGTCATGACCACCAGGTGCGCGCCCGCCGGCAGGTCGCTCACCACCCCGTCCAGGATAGGGGCGTGGAAGGCTTTAATCTCGGCCGGGCCGTGGTGCAGGGGTGCCAGGCGCGCCTCGTTCAGCATGGGGGCCCTCGAGTCCACCAGCCAGAGGGCCACCGGGCAGATCGAGAGCACCCGGGCCAGGGCCAGCCCCACGTGCCCCACCCCAAAGAGGGCCACGGTGGGCCGGGCCGGTGTCACCCGCTCGAGCAGGATGGTCACCTCGCCCCCACAGCACTGCACGCCGTACTCGGCCGGGGCCTGTTCGGTGAGCCGCAGGGTGTGCATCTGAGGGCTGGCAGCGCCCACGGCCAGCATCTGCCGCGCCAGCCCAATGGCGGTGGCCTCAAGGTTCCCACCCCCAATGGTGCCGTAGACCGCCTCCGCCGTCACCAGCATCTTGGCCCCGGCCTCGCGGGGCGCATGGCCCCGCACCACCACCAGGGTGACCAACACCAGGGGCTGCTTGCGCTCGGTTAGTTGGGCCAGGTGCTCAAACCAGCGCATCGTTCCTCCAGCCTAGCCCAGCGAGGCTCCTTTCAAGAGCTCGACGCCAGGCTTAACCAAACCAATGCCAGCATCCATGCAAAAGCCCCACCTTCATTCCCATTCCTTCAAATCTTCCTCGGGAAGCGGCTCAAAGAACGCTTTATCCACTTTCCCGAGCCCTTTCATGAGGCCCAGCTTGCGCTTTTGGGGTTTCTCCAGCGGCACCAGCCGCGCGTAGGGCTGGCCGTTCTTGGCTAGGATGATCTCCTCCCCTGCCCGAACCCGCTCGAGCAGGCTCGAGAGGTGCGTTTTTGCTTGGCCCACATTGACCACCGTTGGCATGAGGCTAGTTTGGTTTGAAACGCCGAGTTTATCAATCCCCAGACACCAAGGCCCCTTGCCGAACCCGCTCAATGGCCCAGTAGACCGCCTCGGGCGTGGCCGGCGAGGCCAGCTCCACGTAGCCCCCTGCACCAAAAGCCACCACCGCGTCACGCAGAGCCTCGCGCACCGAGATGGCCAGCATCAGGGGGGGCTCCCCTACCGCTTTTGAGCCGTACACCACCCCGGTCTCGGTGGCTTTGGGCAGGAGCCGCACGTTGAACACCGGGGGCAGCTCGGAAAAGCTGGGCAGCTTGTAGGTGCTGGCCGAGCGGGTAGCCAGGCGGCCCTCCGCGTCCCAGCGCAGGTCTTCTAAGGTGAGCCAGCCCAGGCCCTGGATAAAGCCCCCCTCCACCTGGCCCAGGTCTACCAGCGGCGAGAGCGAGTCGCCCACATCGTGCAGGATGTCCACCCGGCGCAAAGCGTACTGGCCGGTGAAGCCGTCCACCTCCACCTCGCTCACCGCCGCGCCGTAGGCGAAGTAGTGGAAGGGCTTGCCCTGCATCCGGGTTTTGTCCCAGTGCAGACCCGGCGTGCGGTAGAAGCCATCGGCAAAGAGCTGCACCCGCTGGGCGTAGGCGGCCCGCACCACCTCGGCAAAGGCCAGGCGCTCCTCGGGCTTCCAGATGCTCCAGATCTGGCCGCCCTCGAACACCACATCGGCGGGGTTCACCCCGAAGCGCTGGGCCGCGACCCCGGCCAGCCGGGCCTTGATTTTCTCGCAGGCATCCTTGACCGCGGCCCCGTTCAGGTCGGCCCCGGTGGAGGCCGCGGTGGCCGAGGTGTTGGGAACTTTGTCGGTGCGGGTGGGCATCAGGCGGACGGCCTCGAGCGGCACCCCCAGGGCCTCGGCGGCAATCTGTTGAATCTTGGTGTAAAGCCCCTGGCCCATCTCGGTGCCCCCGTGGTTGACCTGCACCGAGCCGTCCTGATAGACCAGCACCAGCGCTCCGGCCTGGTTGTAGGTGGTGAAGTTGAAGGAGATGCCGAACTTGACCGGGGTGATGGCCAGACCCCGCTTGCGGTGGGGGTTCTGGGCGTTGAAAAGCGCGACCTCCTGGCGGCGGCGCTCGAGCTCGGCGCTGCTTTTGAGCTCGTTCCAGATCAGGCGGATGCGCTCCACGTCCTTGATCTCCTGACCGTAGTGGGTGGTGCGGGTCTGCGGGTCGTCGGACAGTCCGTAGAAGTTGCGCTCCCGCACCACCTCCGGCGGCAGCCCCAGAGTCTGGGCCACCTGGGTGAGCACCTCCTCGATAAAGACCATGCCCTGCGGCCCGCCAAAGCCCCTAAAGGCGGTCTGGGAGGTTTTGTGGGTTTTGCAGACCCGCCCGGTGGCCTCGAGGTGGGGGATAAAGTAGGCGTTGTCAATGTGGCAGACTGCACGGGCCAGCACCGCCTCGCTCAGATCCAGCGACCAGCCCCCATCCGAGAAGAGCTCGATCTGCAAGGCCAGCAGCCGCCCTTCCTCGGAGCAGCCCACCTTCCAGCGAGCGTAGAAGGGGTGGCGCTTGCCGGTCAGGGTGATGTCCTGCAGGCGGGGAAGCCGCACCCGCACCGGGCGCCGGGTCAGGTAGGCCCCCAAAGCCGCCACCGCCGCGTAGGGGTTGGCCTGCACCTCCTTGCCGCCAAAGCCCCCGCCCATGCGGATGCACTGCACCGTGATCTGGTTGCGCGGCAGGCCCAGCACCTGGGCCACCACCTCCTGGGTCTCGGAGGGGTGCTGGGTGGAGGAATGCACCAGGATGTGGCCGGTCTCGTCGAGCAGGGCCAGCGAGGCCTGGGTCTCGAGGTAGAAGTGCTCCTGCCCCCCCAGGTGCAGCGCCCCCGACAGAACCCGCGCCGAGGCGCTGAAGCCCTGCTCGAGGTCGCCCCGGCGGGCCTGCAGGGTGGCCCCCTGGAAACTCCCCTGGGCGATGGCCTCCTGGATGGTGAGGATGGCCGGCAGGGGTTCGTACTCCACCACCACCTGCGCCGCCCCCAGCCGCGCGGCTTCCTCGGTCTCGGCCAGCACCCAGGCCACCGCCTGGCCGTGGTACATCACCTCGGCAGGAAACAGGGGCTCGTCGCCCTTGATGCCGGAGTCATTCAGGCCCGGCACGTCCTGAGCGGTGAGCACCCGCACCACCCCCGGCACCCGGTAGGCCGGCGCGGGCTCGAGGCGCAGCACGCGGGCATGGGCGTGGGGGGCCTGCACCGGCCAGGCGTGGAGGGTCTGGGGGTAGCGGGGCCATAAATCGTCGGTATAAAGCGCCCGTCCAGTCACGTGTTCTCTGGCCGATTCGTGGGGAATTGCTTGGCCCACCACCTTCATACCCACACCTCCGCCGTCTCGGCATAGAACTTGTGCAGCAGGTTCCCCAGCATGGCCGTGCGATAGGCCGCGCTGCCCCGGTGATCGTCGATGGGCCTGAACTCGCCCCGGATCACCTCGGCCGCCGCCCGCACGGTGCGCCCATCCCAGGGCTTGCCCTGCAAAAAGGCCTCGGTCTGGTAGGCCCGCACCGGGGTGGCAGCCACCCCACCCAGGCCAATCCGGATGTGCTGCACCAGGCCGGCTTCCAGCCGCAGGGCAAAGGCGGCGGCCACCGTGGAGATATCGTCCATGCGCCGTTTGGCCACCTTGTAGAAGCGGGCCTGCGGGGCCAGGGGCAGGGGGATGCGCACCGCGCGGATGACCTCGCCGGGTTGCCGGGCGGTCTGGCGGTAGCCGGTGAAGAAGCGCTCGAGCGGCAGCACCCGCTCCCCTACCGCGCTGGCAAGCACCACCTCGGCCCCCAGGGCCAGTAAGACCGGCGGGCCATCGCCGATGGGCGAGGCGGTGCCCAGGTTGCCCCCCAGGGTGGCCCGGTTGCGAATCAGGCGCGAGGCAAACAGCGGAAACCACTCCGCCAGGAGGGGGATGCGGCCATTTAGCCAGCGCTCGAGCTCGCTCAGGGGAACCCCCGCGCCAAGCTCGACATAGCCCTGGCCCCAGCGCAGGGTCTGGAGTTCGGGCAGGGCGCTCAGGTCGAGAAATACCTGGGCTCGAGCGAAGCGCTGGTTGACCTCCACCACCACATCGGTGCCGCCGGCCACCAGCCGGGCCTGGGGATGCTCTTCCAGGGCGTGGAAAAGCTCGGATAGGGAGGCCGGGCGCAGGTAGGTGGGGCCGGCCTGGTAGTGCAGGGGGCCCAGGGCTGGGGCGGGTTCCCGGCAGCGGCGGGCCAGGGGGTCGTCGGGGGCGGGCTGGCCCAGCGCAAGCGCCGCGTCCCGGATGGGCCGGTAGCCGGTGCAGCGGCAGAGGTTGCCGGAGAGTGCCTCGAGGTCGAACCCTTCGCGACCTTTGCGGTAGTACTCCGCCGCCATACTGACCACAAACCCTGGCGTGCAGTAGCCGCACTGCGAGCCCCCCTGCAGCATGGCCTGTTGAACCGGATGGAGCTGCGCATCGGAAGAAAGCCCCTCCACCGTCCAGACCTCCTGACCGGCCAGGCTGGGCAGCAGCAGCAAGCAGCCGTTGACGGCCTCGAGGCGCGAGCCCCGGTCGTCGGGCTTGCGCAGCAGCACCGCACAGGCCCCGCACTCCCCTTCTGCACAGCCTTCTTTGCTACCGGTCAGGCCCATTTGGCGCAGCCACGCAAGCAAGGTGGTGTGCGGGTCTACATCGGAAATCTGAACGGGTCGTCCATTCAACTGAAAGCTCAACTCGGCCACCCAAGCCCTCCTGGAGTCCGGCTATCTATGGTGACCTATTGTACCGCTTGTGGCGATACAGACTGGCGTGCGGTTTTCCATTCAGCCTCTTCTTGGCAGGGCGGGAACTGTGGACAGGCCTTCAAGCGGAATGGGCTTTCAGGGCAATCTCCTCGCCCTGGCGCACAACCTGCAAACGCCCCCCCTGCTTGAGCGGGCCAAAGAGCAGCAGATCGGCCAGGGGTTTCTTGATTTTTTCCTGGATCAGCCGGGCCAGCGGGCGGGCCCCCATCAGGCGGTCGTAGCCGTGCTCAGCCAGCCAGGCAATGGCCTCGGGCTGCACCTCGAGCGCCACCTTGCGCTCCTTGAGCTGGGCCTCGAGCTGCCCCAGGAACTTGCCCACAATCTGCTGCATGATGGCCGGGGAAAGCGGGTTAAAGTGCACGATGGCGTCCAGGCGGTTGCGGAACTCCGGGGTGAACAGGCGCTTGAGGGCCTCTTCGCTGGCCTCGCTGCGGGTGCCCCCCAGGAAGCCCACCCGCAGCTCGCTGGCCTCGGCGGCCCCGGCGTTGGTGGTCATGATCAGGATGGTGCTGCGGAAGTCCACAGTCTTGCCGTTGTGGTCGGTGAGCCGGCCATAGTCCATGACCTGTAACAAAATGGCGTAGAGGTCGGGGTGGGCCTTCTCGATCTCGTCCAGCAGGAGCACGCAGTGGGGGTTTTGCAGCACCGCGTCGGTGAGGAGGCCGCCCTGGTCGAAGCCCACATAGCCCGGCGGCGCACCGATGAGCCTCGAGACCGAGTGCTTCTCCATGTACTCCGACATATCGAAGCGCAGCAGCGGCACCCCCAGGGAGGCCGCGAGCTGGCGGGCCAGCTCGGTTTTGCCCACCCCGGTGGGGCCGGCGAACAGGTACGAACCCATGGGTTTTTGCGGGTCGCGCAGGCCGGCGCGCGCGAGCTTGATGGCGCTGGCGACTTCCTCCACCGCCCTGTCCTGCCCGAACACCGCGCGTTTTAGCTCCTGCTCGAGGTTAGCCAGCACGGCCTCGTCGTCGCGGCTCAGGTTCTTGGCCGGAATGCGGGCGATGCGGGCCACGGTGGCCTCGACCTCGGCCACCCCGATGCGGCTCTTGCGCTTGCCTGGCGGCAGCAGGGCCTGGGCGGCCCCGGCCTCGTCCAGCACGTCCAGGGCGGAGTCGGGCAGGCGGCGCTCGGAGAGGTGGCGGGCTGCCAGCTCCACCGCCCGCTCGAGGGCCGCTTTGGTGTAGGTGAGCTGGTGGTGGGCCTCCAGACGCGGCTTGAGCCCCTCCAGGATTTTCACCGCGTCGGCGTGGGAAGGCTCGCCGATGTCAATCTTCTGGAAGCGCCGGGCGATGGCCCGGTCTTTCTCGAAGTGCTTGTACTCGGCAAAGGTGGTGGCCCCAATGCACCGGAGTTTGCCGGTGAGGGCCGGCTTGAGCAGGTTGCTGGCGTCTACGGTAGAGCCGGTGGTGGAGCCGGCCCCCACGATGGTGTGAATCTCGTCTATGAACAGGATGGCGTTGGGATGGGCCTCGAGGGCCTTCATCACCGCCTTGAGCCGCTCCTCGAAGTCGCCCCGGTAGCGGGTGCCGGCCAGCAGGCTGCCCATGTCCAGCGCGAAGACCTCGGCCCCCACCAGCCGGCTGGGCAGGGCAAGCGCCACGGTCGGGGCCACAATGCGCTGGGCCAGCCCCTCCACCAGCGCGGTCTTGCCCACCCCCGGGTCGCCCACCAGCAGGGGGTTGTTCTTCTGCCGGCGGGAAAGAACCGTCAGGATGCGCTCGAGCTCCTTCTCCCGCCCAACGAGCGGGTCGAGCTCACCCTTGCGGGCCCGTTCGGTCAGGTTGGTGCAGTAGGCCTCGAGGGGGTTCTCGGCCACGCCCGCGCCCTCCTCGCCCACCTGCACGGGCTCGATGTTGGACGATACCCCCCGCGGCAGGGCCCCCCTCGAGATGGCCGAGGTCAGGTCGAGCCGGCTCACGCCGAGCTGCTCCAGCAGGGCGTAGGCCGCCGACTGCCGCTCGTCCATGATGGCCACCAGCACATTGGCCCCGTTGGCCTGGTCGCGCCCGGCGGAGCGCATCTGCAAGACCGCCCGCTGGATCACCCGCTGAAAGGCCGTGGTGGGCTCGGGTTCGCTGCCTGGAACCGACTCAAACTGGCGCAGCGACTCCTCGAGCAAAGCCCGCAGGTGCTCGAGGTTGACCTTGCAGTACTGCAACACCCGGCTGGCGTCGGGGTCGTCGAGCAGGGCCAGGAGCAGGTGCTCGAGGCCGGCGTACTCGTGCCCGCGCTCGAGGGCAATCCCCAGCGCGCGGCGGATGGAACGTTCAAGGGTGGGGGTCAGGGGGGTCTCCATACCTGCTGGCTCGAGTCTAGCAGGCCGGTGGGTCCAGATTGTTCCAAAAGTCGCCCACTAGCTTCCGGCGTGGCAACTGCATTCAGCGCCATTGGCCTTGGCAAAGGCTTCGCGGCCTTCGGTAAAGGACAGGTAGGCCAGGCCCAAGGCCCCCAGGCTGTCCACAAACCAGATGCCGCTCAAGGAGTACACCAGGCTGGAAAAAAGCAGCAGGCCGGACATATACATGCAGACCCGCGCGCACTTGGCATCGGCCAGGATGGCCTCCGAGCCCAGGGCTCGACCGGCCTGGGTCTTGTAGTGGATGAGCGCCCACATCAGCGAGATCGAGATGACCGCAATCACCACGCCCGCAGGGTGGTCTCGGGCTTGTGCTGGGTGCTCAGGTTGTAGAGGGCCATGACCGAAAGAATCCCGGTCAGCCCGTAAAAGCCGGTGCCGGTGATCTGCAGGGCGGTTTTCTCGAAGCGGCCCGTGGGCGCCCCAGGGTGCCGCCAGATGCGCAGCACCATCGCCAGAATGCCCAGGCCCGAGATCATCTCGATGAAGCTATCGAGGCCAAAGCCAAAAAGGGTCAGGGACTCGTCGGCAGCACCAAACCAGACCGAGACCAGGCCCTCGAGCAGGTTATAGACAACGGTCAGAATCGCTAGAGCAAAGGCCAGCCGGTACCAACGTTGATCCTGGGAAGAAAGATACATACCCAAACCCTACCCCAGGCACCGACGCTTTTTTGTACGTTTGGCACCTTGGATACTGCAATTCCGGCATCAAAAACCGGCCCTACTCGGGCTCCATGGTGCACTGCAGCGGATGGCCTTCGGCGCTGGCCGCCGCCATCACCTGGTTGACCTTGGTCTCGGCAATTTCAAAAGGGTACACCCCGGCCACCCCCACCCCCGCGTGGTGCACCTGCAGCATGATGCGGGTGGCCTCGAGCTTGCTCTTCTTGAAGTACCGCATCAACACCTCCACCACAAAGTCCATGGGGGTGTAGTCGTCGTTGAGCAGCAACACCTTGTACCGCGGTGGGGTGCGGGTAGCGGTCTGACTGCGGGTCTTGGTAGCGGTGTCGCTCACGGTTTTTTAGTCTAGCAAACCGCTGCCCTGCCGCGCTCGCAGCATCACTACGAAAGTTTCCGCCACCATGTCGTGCAAAGCCTGGTGGTCTCGATCCCACAGCACCAGCAGCAGGCCGAGGTTCAGCACCATGGCGTTCAGCCAGCGCCCCAGGCTTTCCCGCACAAAGGCCTGCCACAGGCTGGGGGGCCGCCCTACCTGGTTCACCACCCAGAGCCCCATCAGCTCCTTGCCCAGGGTCTGGCCCCTGCGGGCCAGCGGCAGCACCGCGTAGGTAAACCAGGCCAGCGGGGAGAACAGGCCAAATAGAATCAGGCCCTCGGTTGAAAAGTGGTGGCCTGGGTGGGTGGGTGGAAACAGCGCGGTTACCGCCCGCACAATGCCAAACTGCAAGCCGGCCAGCACGCCCAGGTCGATCAAACCAGCCAGCAAGCGGCGGGCCAGGTAACGCACGGTCGCGCGGGTAAGCTTGCGTCCCACCACACTTTTACTCTAAGGCCCAGTGGCTAGGCTGGGGGTGTGCCAAACCGACTTGCTAAGGAGAGCAGCCCCTATCTTCTGCAGCACGCCCATAACCCGGTGGACTGGTACCCCTGGGGCGAGGAGGCCTTCGCCAAAGCCAGGGCCGAAAACAAGCCCATTTTTTTGTCGGTGGGCTATGCCACCTGCCACTGGTGCCACGTGATGGAGCGGGAAAGCTTCGAAGACCCCGAGGTGGCGCAATTTCTGAATGCCCATTTCGTACCCATCAAGGTAGACCGGGAAGAACGGCCCGACGTGGATCAGGTCTACATGTCGGCCCTGCAAGCCATGACCGGCTCGGGCGGCTGGCCTATGAACATGTTCCTGATGCCCGACCTGCGCCCCTTTTTTGGTGGAACCTACTGGCCGCCCGAAGATCGGCAGGGCTTCCCCAGCTTCCGGCGGGTGCTGGCCGGTGTGCACAACGCCTGGCTGCACCAGCAAAAAGAGGTTTTGGAGAACGCCGAGCAGCTCACCACCTACCTGCAGGATCAGCTCAAGCCGCGGGGGGGCGCCCTGCCGGATGACCTGCACAGCACCGCCCTGGCCGGACTTTCCAGAATCTTCGACCCAGCCCACGGCGGCTTCGGTGGGGCCCCCAAGTTTCCCCAATCGCCCGCCCTGGGCTACCTGCTCACGCAGGCCTGGCTGGGCCATGAGGCAGCCTGGAAGCACCTACAGCTCACGCTGGATCGGATGGCCGAGGGCGGCCTCTACGACCAGGTGGGCGGCGGTTTTCATCGCTACACCGTGGATCACATCTGGCGGGTGCCGCACTTTGAAAAGATGCTTTACGACAACGCCCAGCTAGCCCGGCTCTACGCCGCAGCCAGCCGGATGCCCCAGGCCTCCCTCGAGCAAGCCCGGCGCTACCAACGGATTGCCCAAGAAACCCTGGACTACGTGCTGCGCGAGCTGACCGGGCCAGAGGGTGGTTTCTGGTCGGCCCAGGACGCCGACTCGGAGGGGGTGGAAGGGAAATTCTATGTCTGGCAGGCCGAGGAATTCCGCCGGGTTCTGGGCGCGGAGGCCGAGGCCGCCATGCTCTTGTTTGGGGTCTCGGAGGCCGGGAACTGGGAGCACACCAACGTGCTCGAGCGGCGCATCCCCGATGCGGCCCTGATGCAACACCTGGGCCTGGGGCCCGAAGCCTTCGAACGCTGGGTACAGAGCGTGCGCCACCGCCTGTACGCCGCGCGGCAGCAGCGCACCCCACCCCTCACCGACGACAAGGTGCTGGCCGACTGGAACGGCCTGATGCTGCGGGCCCTGGCCGATGTGGGGCGCTGGCTGGAAGAGCCCCGCTACATCGAGGCCGCCCGCAAAAACGCCGCGTTTGTGATGCAGGAGATGTACCGCGACGGCCTGCTGCGGCATAGCTGGCGCCAGGGCCAGCTCAAGCCCCAGGCCTACCTGAGCGACCAGGCCCATTATGGACTGGGCCTGCTGGCGCTCTTTGAGGCCACTGGGGAGGTGGGGTGGCTCGAGGGTGCCCGGCAACTAGCCGAAGCCATCCTGACCCACTTCAAAGAGCCCACGGGGGCCTTCCGCGACTCGCTGGATCAAACCCTGCCGGTGGTGGCCCTCGATGCCTACGATGGACCGTACCCTTCGGGAAATGCGGTGGCAGCCGAGCTGCTGTTCCGGCTGGCAGCGCTTTACGAGCGCCCGGACTGGCACCAGGCTGCGCTGACAACGGTGGAATCCAACGCCCAGCGCCTGCTACACAACGCCTTTGGCTTTCCAGCCATGCTCCAGGCCCACCTGGTGGGCACCCTGGGCAGTGAGCTGGCCGTGGCAGCGCCGGCAGCCATGATGGATGCCCTGCGTAGCTGGTTTTTACCGCTCACCACCCTGATCTATGGCCCGCCCAACACCCTCCCGGTTCTGCAAAGCCGCCAGCCCGGTCGGGCTTATCTGTGCCAGCATGGGGCCTGCCGCCTCCCCGTGGACAGGCTGGAACAGCTACGGGGGGAGCTTCAAGCCATCTACCCCAGTGCAAGCATCCCAGGCTAAAGCGGGTGGTTTTTTGCACCCTGGAAGGCCGTAAGCCGCGATAAGCTGGTTTCATGCGCGTCCTATTTGTTGGCGACGTCTATGGCGATCCGGGTTTACGAGCTGTGGCAATGCACCTCCCCGACCTGCGCCCCCAGTACGATCTGGTCATCGTCAATGGCGAGAACGCCCACCATGGGAAGGGCTTGTCCAAGCCAGCCTACCGCAAACTGCGTGAGGCCGGCGCCGACCTGATCACCCTGGGCAACCACGCCTGGGATCACAAAGACATCTACCAGCTCATTGAAACCGAGCCCATCATCCGCGCCCTCAACTACCCCCCCGGCACCCCCGGAAAAGGGCACTGGGTGCTCGAGGCCGGGGGTGAAAAACTCCTGGTGATGCAGGTAATGGGCCAGGTCAACATGGGCCTGAACCTCTACGACCCCTTTCGCAGCAGCGAGGCCTTACTGGCCGAAGTCGAGCACGATTACGCGCTGCTCGAGGTGCACGCCGAGGCCACCAGCGAAAAATACGCCCTGGGCCACTACCTGGACGGCAAGATCGCGGCCCTGCTGGGCACCCACACCCACGTCCAGACCGCCGATGCCGGCTTTCTAGCCAACGGCACCGCCATCCAGGCCGACGTGGGCATGACCGGCCCCATTCACTCCATCATCGGGGGCGAGATCGAGAGCTTTTTGGGTCGCTTCATCACCCAGCGGCCCACCCCTTTCAAGGCTGCCCCGGGGCGGGCCATGTTCTGCGCCACCGAGCTGGTTTTGGAAGGGGGCCGGTGCACCTCGATCCGGCCTATGCGCTGGGATGAGCCGGCGTAGCCCACAGCTTTCTGCAAATTCATGCACTTTCTTTCGTGCGCATAGGGCCAGCCAGGCGGTTTGGAACAGTTCCGTTCAAGGTATCTGGGCGGGGTTTTTCGGCTAGAAAAAAGCCCCCGCATTTCGCCTATAGCATCCCACGGGACGGGTTTTTGAATAGAAATGCAGTCCAGATTACAAACGCTTTGGCCCACTGGCTTAGTGTATTTGCATGCAGTTACTGGTTCAGTGGTCTGACCAATAGGAGGCTGGCTTCCGATGGTGCGCCCGACCCGTGTTTCCGAGAAGCTCGCCAAAGACCTCGAGCAATTGCTCCAGGATGGCGTCTGGCGGCCTGGCGACCAGTTGCCTGGCGAGCGCGACCTGGCCAGCCGCTTTGGCGTAAGCCGCTCCTCGGTGCGGGAGGCTCTGCGCATCCTCGAGCTCAACGGCTGGGTGGAAATCCGGCAGGGGGACGGAACACGGGTGGCCTCTCCTTCGGAGAGCTTTGGTCGCCGCTTGCGCTCGAGGCTGCACCAAGAAGACTTTATCCTCGAGCTCTTTGAAGTACGCCGCATCCTGGAGCCGGCAGTGGCCGCCCTGGCTGCCGAGCGCAGCCACCCGCAGGGGGTTGCCCGGCTCGAGGAATTGCTCGCTCAGCAGCAGGCGGCTAAAGAGGATCTGTACCGATTTGTCGAGCTCGATATGTTTTTCCACAAAACCCTGGCCGATATGAGCCGCAACGCGGTGCTGAGCGAGATCGTAAGCTTACTGGAAGTCGAGTTGCGACAGATCCGCCTGGTATCGACTGCTAAACGCTACCGCCCACAAGTTACCCTTTCTGAGCACCTGCGCATCCTCGAGGCCATTCGGGCTTCCGACCCCGAAGCGGCCCGTCAGGCCATGTTGGCCCACCTGAGCACGGTTGAAAGCTCGGCCAAAATCAAGGAGGTAGACCGATGAAAAAGTGGTTGGCAGCAGTTGTTCTCTGGAGCCTGGGCGGTTTGGGGCTGGCCCAAACGGTCACGGTGGGGTTGGATGCCGATCCCCCCAACCTCGACCCCCTGCTTTCTTCTGCCCTCGTGGATCGGCAGGTGCAGAACCAGATTTACGACAAGCTGGTCGATCTTGACGAAAACCTGCGCATTGTGCCCATGCTGGCAACCAGCTGGCGCGTAGAGGAAGACGGCAAGGTCTATGTTTTCAACCTGCGGCAGGGCGTTAAGTTCCACGATGGCACCGACTTCAATGCCGAGGCGGTCAAGTTCAACCTGGATCGCTACCGCAGCGCCCCCGGTTCCCGCCGCTCGGGCGAGCTCTCGCTCATCACCAACGTGCAGGTTGTTAATCCCTATACCGTGCGGGTAACCCTGCGGGAGCCCTTCGCGCCTTTCCTGGCCATCCTGTCCGACCGCTCGGGGATGATGGTCAGCCCCACCGCCGTGCAAAAGCTGGGGGCTGAGTTTGGCAACAACCCTGTGGGAACCGGGCCCTTCAAGTTCGTGGAGCGGCGGCGGCAAGACCGCATTGTGCTGGCGCGCAACGAAAACTACTGGCAGCGCGGCTTTCCCCGCATCGAGCAACTTATTTACCGCCCCTTCCCCGACGACGACGTGCGGGTCGCCAACCTGCTCTCGGGGGCGGTGAGCATCATTACCCCGGTAGCCGCCAAAGACCTGGCGACCATTCGCAATAACCCCAACCTCACGGTCAACAACTTCCCGGGCATCGGATATCAGGGTATCTGGCTCAACCACACCAAAGGCCCCTTCACCAACAAGGCCTTGCGGCAGGCTTTCGCCGCCACCATTGACCGCGATGTGGTAGACCGTGTGGTGTTTTTGGGTACAGCCCTCCCTTCCAATGGGCCCTTCCCCCCCGGCACCCTGGCCTACGATAAAACCATCCCCGTTCCCAGGCGCGACCTGGCCCTGGCCCGGCAGAAGCTGGCCGAAGGCGGCCGTCCGCAGGGCTTCAGCTTTACCCTGACCATTGCGCCCGGCCCGGTGCTGGCCCAGTTGGCCCAGGTGTACCAGGCCATGGCCGCCGAAGCAGGCATTCAGGTGCGCATCGAGCAGGTGGAGTTTGGCACCTTGCTGGACAGGGCCGCCAAACTGGAACTCGAGGCGGTGGCGGTGGGCTGGAGCGGGCGGCCCGACCCCGACGGCAACATCTACGACTTTGTTCGCTGTAAAGCGCCCAACAACTACTCCGGCTACTGCAACCCGCGGGTGGACAACCTGCTCAACCGGGCGCGCACCGTGCGGTTGCCGGAGGCCCGCCGCGACCTGTATAGTCAGATCACCAAAATCATCCAGGAAGACCTGCCCTACATCTACGTCTACCACCCCCAGACCACCATCGGCGTGAGCCGCCGCCTGAGCGGGCTTCCGGTTATTCCCGATGGCATCCTGCGCTTCCGCGGCGTGAGCCTGGGCGGTCAGTAGGAGCTAAAAGCGGTGTTCCTCTTCGTCCTGCGGCGCTTGATGGGTGGTTTGCCCACCCTGTTGCTGGTCACAGTGCTGGTTTTTACGCTGACCCGGGTGTTACCGGGTGACCCGGCCCGGCTGCTGCTGGGCGAAGAGGCCACCCCCGAGCTGGTCGCGCAGATTCGAGAGGAACTGGGGCTCAACCGGCCCATCCTGGTGCAGTATGCCGACTGGCTGTGGGGCCTGGTGAGGGGCGACCTGGGGCGCTCGATTCGCGGCAACGAGCCGGTGGCCCCGATAATCTGGCAAAAACTACCCACCACCCTGGAGCTCAGCCTGTTTTCGCTTCTGGTGGCCGTTGCAATCGGCATTCCGGCGGGGGTGCTGGCGGCGTTGCGAAGAAACAGCGCCATTGATGCAGGCGTAACCGTGATGGCCCTTTCGGGGGTCTCCATCCCCAACTTTTTTCTGGGCATCCTGCTGATCTACGTGTTCAGCATCCGCCTGGCCTGGATACCGCCTTCTGGCTACGTTGAGCCCTGGGTAGACCTGCAAAAAAACCTGCTCCTGATGCTGATGCCCGCCATTACCCTGGGCACCGCGCTGGCCGGCGCCATCGCCCGCTTTACCCGCAACAGCATGCTCGAGGTGCTTTCACAAGACTATGTCCGCACCGCTCGAGCCAAGGGTCTGGAAGGCCGGGTGGTGGTGTACAAGCACGCCTTGCGCAACGCCGCTATCCCGGTCGTAACGGTGATCGGTTTGCAGCTAGGCGGTTTGTTGGGGGGCGCGGTGGTCACCGAGCAGGTTTTCTCCATCCCCGGCTTTGGGCGGCTGCTGGTGGACTCGGTCTTCAACCGCGACTTCCCGGTTTTGCAGGCGGTGGTGCTGATCTCGGCCCTGGCGGTGTTTCTGATCAACGTGCTCACCGACCTGCTTTACGCGGCCATTGACCCGCGCATCCGCTACCACTGAGATGAGCAACCGTACGCTGCGCGCCTTTCTTGCCAACCGCCTGGCCCTGGCCGGGCTGGTCATACTGTTGCTGCTGGTGCTGGGGGCCATCTTTGCGCCCATTCTGGTGCCTTATAGCCCCACCGCGACCGATTTCAGCGCCCTGCAACAACCCCCCTCGAGCCAGCACTGGTTTGGCACCGACCAGCTCGGGCGGGACATCTTCTCCAGGGTGCTCTATGGGGCTCGAGTCTCGCTGGCCGCGGGCTTAATCTCGGTGCTGCTGGCTCTGCTGCTGGGAGGCCTGATTGGGCTGGTGGCCGGCTTTTACGGCGGTTGGATGGACGATGTGCTGATGCGTCTGACCGACGCCATGCTGGCCTTTCCTTTCCTGGTGCTGGCCATCGCCCTGGCCGCCGTGCTGGGCCCGAGCCTGCAAAACACCATGCTGGCGATTGGGGTGGTCACCACCCCGGTGTTTGCCCGCCTGATTCGCGGGCAGGTGCTGGCCGAGCGTCCCCGTGAGTATGTGCAGGCCGCCGTCGCCCTGGGCGGCAGCGATGGCCGCATCATCACGCGGCACCTGCTACCCAACATACTCGGGCCATTAATCGTTCAGGTGAGCCTGAGCACGGCCACAGCGGTGCTGGCCGAGGCCACCCTGTCCTTCCTGGGGTTGGGGGTGCAGCCACCCACGCCTTCGTGGGGCTCGATGCTCAACGACGCTCGAGGCTACCTCAGCCAGGCGCCCCATATGGCCCTGTTCCCCGGCCTGGCTATCTTTTTGGCGGTGCTGGCCTTTAACCTGATTGGGGACGGCCTGCGCGATGCCCTGGATCCGCGCATGAAGAAGTAGGGCGGGTGCAATAATTACGCCCGGTGTTAATGCTATGAACCTCAACCAGTATCCCTATCCCTCCCGCCGCCACGTGGTGACCGGCAAACGGGGCGCAGTAGCCACCAGCCAGCCCCAGGCCGCCCTGGCCGGCATGGAGATGCTCCTGGCCGGGGGCAACGCGGTGGACGCGGCCCTGGCCATGGCCATAGCCCTAACCGTGCTCGAGCCCACCTCCAACGGCATCGGCTCCGATGCCTTTGCCCTGGTGCACGACGGAGAGAAGCTGCACGGCCTGAGCGCCAACGGCCTGAGCCCCGCCGGTCTGGACTTTGCAACCTTTGCCGCAGGCGGAGCAGTGCCCACCCGCGGCTGGCTGCCGGTCACGGTGCCGGGGGCGCCCGACGCCTGGCGCGAGCTGCACCAAAAGTTTGGCAAGCTGCCCTTCGAGCGGCTTTTCGAGCCGGCCATCCGCTACGCCGAGGAGGGCTTTGCCGTCACCCCCGAGACCGGGCGCAACTGGCGGCGCATCGAGGCGGTGTATGGCCCCCTGCAGGACGCCTGTTTTCAACCCTTCAAAGCGGTCTTCATGCCCGGCGGCAAAGCCCCCCGGCCGGGCGAGATCTGGCGCAGCCCGCGGCACGCCGAGACCCTGCGGGAGCTGGCCCGCACCCACAGCGAGAGTTTTTACCGCGGTAAACTGGCCGACCGGATCGCCGATTTTGCCGCGGCCACCGGGGGTTACCTGACCCGCGCCGACCTGGCCGCCTACCGCTCGGAGTGGGTGGAGCCCCTCTCGGTGCGGTACCGGGGCCTCGAGGTACACCAGATACCCCCCCCAGGGCAGGGCATCGCGGCCCTGATGGCGCTGAAAATCCTCGAGGGCTTCGAGCTAAGCCAGTACCCCCGCGACTCGGTGGAGGGCTTCCACCTGCAGCTCGAGGCCATGAAGCTGGCCTTTGCCGACGTGCAAAAATACGTGGGCGACCCCCGCTACATGACCGTCTCGGCCGCCGACCTGCTGCACCCGGACTACCTGGCCCAGCGCCGGGGCCTGATAGGTGAGCAGGCCCTACCGGTGCAGGCCGGTGCGCCCCAGGGGGGCACCGTCTACCTGTGCGCCGCCGACGGCGAGTTGCAGGTCTCCTTTATCCAGTCCAACTACATGGGCTTTGGGGCCGGCATTGTGGTGGACGGCACCGGCATCTCGCTGCAAAACCGGGGTGCCGGTTTTGTGCTGGAAGAAGGGCACGTCAACCAGTACGCCCCGGCCAAGAAACCCTTCCACACCATCATCCCCGGCTTCCTCACCCGCGAGGGCAAGCCCCTGGGGCCCTTTGGGGTAATGGGCGGGCATATGCAGCCCCAGGGGCATCTGCAGGTGGTGGTGAACCTGGAAGACTACCACATGAACCCCCAGGCCGCCCTGGACGCCCCCCGCTGGCAGTGGACGCAAGGCCTCCGGGTGGAGCTCGAGCCCGCCGTGCCCCTGCACCTGGTGCAGGGCCTCAAGGAGCGCGGCCACGAGGTGGTGCTGCAAAGCGAGTGGGCCTCGTTTGGCCGGGGCCAGATGATTTTGAAACCCGCCGCGGCCTTCCTGGCCGCCACCGAGCCACGGGCCGATGGGATGGCCCTGGCCTGGTGAGCTATTCTCCCTCTTCGAGCCGGAAGCCGACCAGCAGCGTGACCTGGTAGCTGTTCACATAACCGTCGGTCAGGCTGCCGCGAATCTCTTTGACCTCGAACCAGTCCAGGCTGCGCAGGGTCTGGCGGGCTCGAGCCAGCGCTACCTTGATGGCGTCCTCGAGGCTCTCTGAACTGCTGCCCACCAGCTCCACCTTCTTATAGACCTTGCTCATAGCCGACCTCCTTGTCAGATAAAAGGCTGTACCGCCATGATAACCCGTCTGGGCGGGCGGCCTCCTTTTTGGCGCCTCGGACTACGCTATTAGCTGCGGCTATAGTGCACGATTCCGTCGAGCTCGAGCCGCTTCACCAGCCCCTCGGCCACCAGGTACTCCAGGTGCGCCAGGGTTTCCGACCAGGCGAAGCGCCGCTGGGCCAGGTTGAGGTCGCCCGGAAACAGCCCCAGCGATAGCTGCCAGCAGGTCTGGGGCGTGCTGTCCATCAGGCCTAGCAAGAACCCCAGCCGCTCCCGGTGGTGGGCTTTGAGTTCGGCTACGCGCCCGGCAATGTCCCGGATGGGCCGGTAGTGCCCCGGCAGGGCCAGCGAGGCCCCCAGGGCGGCGGTTTTTTCCAGCGACTCGAAGTAGTGCTGCAAAGGGTTGGGGTACGAGTAGGCCCAGAGGCCAATGTTGGGCGAGATGCGCTCCAGGATCTGGTCACCAGCCAGCAGCACCCCATCCGACTCGCGCAGCAGCATGGCGTGGCCGTCGGCGTGGCCCGGCGTCCAGACCACCCGCAAGCGCATGCCTGCCAGCTCGAGGGTCTGCCCGTCACCAAAGGTTCGAAGGTTCCGGGCCGGGTGCACCCGGCTGCGGGTTTTGGCCATCTCCTTGCCCAGGTCGCTCAGGTAGCCATCGTGCACGCCATGGCGGTAGAACAATTCCTGCCCGCTGCGGGTCATCTCCTCGGGCTCAGTCCAGAAGATGTGCCCTCGAGCCTTTTCCACGTCCAGCATCCAGACCGTGGGCCCCTGGGCCTCGATCAGCCCGGCCAGGCCGTAGTGGTCGGGGTGGTGGTGGGTTATCACCAGGTGCTCGAGGTCGCCAAAGCCCAGGCCGTGCTCCTGCAAGGCGGCCTCGAGACCGCTCCGGGCCTCGGGGGTGTCGAGCGCACAGTCCACCAGCACCGGCCCCCCGCTAACCCCGGGGCCCGGCATCAGCAGATAGCAGTTCACGTATTTGAAGGGGTACGGGATGGAAACCGGGATGGCAAATATGCCCGGTGCAACCTCGGAGGACAGGCGGGTGGCGCGTGCCATAAACAGATTGTACCAAGTCAAAGTTTTTTGGCTAGATGAAAGGTAAACAGGGCTGGACACACCGGGGGCCCGGCGTGGTACGATCAAGTCCCGTGATAGTTTGGCTGCTCTACCGCAGGGGTTGAGCGTTAATGGGCCAAGTTTTCGTAGCGCTGCGTCTGGCTCAGCGCAATGGGGGTTTGTTTATGAAATACATTTTTGTGACCGGCGGTGTGGTGAGCAGTCTGGGCAAGGGCATCCTTACCTCCAGCCTGGGGGCCATTTTGCGGGGGCGGGGCTACCGCGTAACCGCCATCAAGATCGACCCTTACGTCAACGTGGACGCGGGCACCATGCGCCCCTACGAACACGGGGAAGTTTTTGTCACCGGCGATGGGGCCGAGACCGACCTGGACATCGGCCACTACGAGCGCTTTCTGGACATAGACCTCTCACGGGCCAACAACATCACCACCGGCCAGGTGTATCTGTCGGTGATCCAGAAAGAGCGCCGCGGGGAGTACCTCTCTCAGACCGTGCAGGTGATTCCTCACATCACCGACGAGATCAAAGACCGCATCCGCCGCACCGCCCAGGAGCAAAACGCCGAGATTGTGGTGGTGGAGGTGGGGGGTACGGTGGGCGACATCGAGAGCCTGCCCTTCCTGGAGGCCATCCGCCAGTTTCAGTTCGACGAAGACGATCAGGACATCATGTATCTGCACCTGACGTTGGTGCCCTACTTCGCGGCCTCCGAGGAGTTCAAAACCAAACCCACCCAGCACTCGGTCTCCACCCTGCGCGGGGTGGGTATCCAGCCCGATGTGCTGGTGCTGCGCTCGGAGAAGATGGTGCCGGAGGATGTGCGTAAAAAAGTGGCCCTATTTACCAACGTGCACGCCGGCGAGGTCTTCAGCAGCCCCACCGTACAGCACCTCTACGAGATGCCGCTGGTGCTGGAGGAGCAGGGTTTGGGGCGCGTGGTGGAGAAAAAGCTGGGTCTGGAGCCCATCCAGCCCAACCTGAGCTTCTGGCAGAACGCCGTGCGCAAGCTCAAGCAACCCAAAGACGAGGTGACGGTGGCCTTCGTGGGCAAGTACGTGAAGATGCCCGACGCCTACCTGAGCATCCTGGAAGGCTTCCGCCACGCCGGCATCGCCCACGACGCGCGGGTCAACGTCAAGTGGGTCAACGCCGAGGAGATTACCGATCTGGCCAAGGCCGCCGAGCTGCTGGGCCAGGTGGACGGCGTGCTGGTGGGGCCTGGCTTTGGCATCCGGGGGGTGGAGGGCAAAATCCTGGCAGCCCGCTACGCCCGCGAGCATCGGGTGCCCTATTTTGGCATCTGCCTGGGGCTGCAAATCGCGGTGATCGAGTACGCCCGGAATGTGCTGGGCCTCGAGGGGGCCAACAGCACCGAGTTTGACCCCTACACCCCCCACCCGGTGATCGACCTGATGCCCGAGCAGCTCGAGGTCGAGGGGATGGGCGGCACCATGCGGCTGGGCAACTGGCCCATGCGCATTCACCCCGAAACCCTGCTCTACAAGCTCTACGGCAAGGAACTGGTCTACGAGCGCCACCGCCACCGCTACGAGGTCAACCCCGCCTACGTGCAGCGGCTCATCGAGGGCGGCCTGACGGTCTCGGCGGTCACGCCCGGCGTGCAAGGCCGGGGGGAAGGGCTGGTCGAGGCGATTGAGCTGGCCGACCACCCCTTCTTTATTGGCCTGCAGGCCCACCCCGAACTCTCCAGCCGCCCCATGCGGGTCTCACCGCCCTTCTTTGGCTTCATTGGCGCCGCCCTCGAGCGCAAGCGCCAGGCTCTATTCCAGTCCATCTAGCCCCAATCTGGGCTATTGCTGACTGGCAAAGTGCCGGGCTGTGCGCCCGGAAAAGCCCCGGCCCTCGAGGGCAAAGCGCAGGGCGGCCTGACGGGTGGCCTCGTCAAGCTGCCCTCCAAGCAGATGCGCGACGGCCTCGAGGTAAAGCTGCTGGTCGAAAGGCGGAAAGGTGAGCACCAGCCCGAAGCGGTCGGCCAGGGCCAGCTTGTCCTGCAGGGTGTCCCAGGAAGCGGGGTCGCTGGCGTTGGGGTCGGGGCGCTCGGCCCAGTGCTGGGAGACCAGGTTGCGCCGGTTGGAGGTCGCCACCACCAGCACGTTGGCAGGCCGTTCGTAGACCGCACCCTCGAGCAGCACCTTGAGGAGGTGGAACCGCGCATCCCCCTCGGCAAAGGCCAGGTCGTCCATGAACAGCACAAAGCGAAAGGGCAGCGGGGCCAGCGCCTCCATCAGCGCAGGCAGTTGATCCAGCCCCTCGGGCAAAACCTCCACCAGCCGCAGGCCACGGTCGGCGTAGTGGGTGCGCAGGGCCTTCACTGAAGTGGATTTACCGGTACCCCGCGCCCCGTACAAAAGCATGGGCACCGCCGGACGGCCTGCAACAAAACGCTCCACGTTGGCGCGCAGCGCACCGATCTGCCGGGCATAGCCCACCAGATCGTCAAAGCAGGCTGGATCGGGCTTCTCAATGGCTTTCACCTGACCATCGAAGATAAAAGCGCTATGGTAAAGATAAATCCCGTAACCATACGTCCGGTAGAGGGCTTGCACAGAAGCAGCAGAGCCCTTTAGCAGGGCCTCCAGCGCCAGGGCTTCGGCCGGGCTGGGCTCGAGGTGTCCAAAATCAGAAAAAGGGTGCTCTTTTCTGAGGTGATCCAGCTCCCTGCGCAGCCGCGCCAGCTCCTGATCGATCCAGTCGGCCAGCCCAGGACTCAGAGGCTCGCTCAGCAGACGTCGGGCCAGGATCTCGTCGGAGAGTATGCGTTTGCTCAAAACCCAGGCCCAGGGCTCACCTTTGGGTACTCGAGCATAAAAAAGTTCGGCCAGCGGGGTTGGGTGTAAGGGAGGGAAAAGCTGCATTGCCGGCTATTTTAGCCCGAAAACCGCCAGGGCGCCCGTGCAGAGCCATCGGCGGCTTAGGCCTTAGCGCTAACTTTGCTGGGATTGGCAGCCTCCATGACTTCCTTACCGGAGGGCGAGGTGATGCGCTTGATAAAGATGTCAACCAGCTTGGGGTCGAGCTTTTTACCCTTGAGGCGGTTAAGCTCCTCGATAATTTCCGCAGGTTTCCAGGCCCGCTTGTAGGGGCGGGGGCTGTAGAGCGCATCGAAGGTATCCACCACCGCAAAGATGCGCGCCAGAATGGGGATATCCTGCCCCTTCAGGCCGTCGGGGTAACCACTGCCATCCCAGTTCTCGTGATGGTGGCGCACCACCTCGAGGGTTTCCTGGGGTAGAAAGGGCACCCGTGATAGCATCTCCCACCCCCTCACCACATGGCTTTTCATAATTTCCCACTCTTCATCGTTGAGCTTATCGGGCTTGCGCAGGATGTTGTCGGGGATGGAGAGTTTACCGATATCGTGCAGGTAAGCCCCCCAGCGCAGGAACTTGCGCATCGAAGCATCGAGGCCCACATCCTGTGCGAGTTGATCAGACCAGGCCACCACCCGCTTGGTATGACCCTGGGTCTCGTGGTCGCGGAATTCCAGCGCCAGACCCAAAGCGCGCAGCGTGCCGTTGTAGGCGTCCTCGAGCTGCTTGAGGGCCTCCATCTGCCCAAGCTGAGCCCCCATCACCCGAATGAGCGAGTTGGCAATGGCCTTTTCTTCCGAATGAAAGGGTTTATTGCCTTCCCGGGCCAGAATCACCACGCCCAGAGGGCGCTTTTGCCGGGCCGAGACCGGCACCGCGGCCGTGGACCAGCCTACGCTTTCTGGGATGCCCTCGAGGTAATTGCCCACCGTAAAGCTGTCGGTGAGGGAGGCATGGGTGCTCAGTTTTTGTTGGGGCAAATGACGTCCACGGTAGCGCTCGAGGGCGCCTTTGGCGCTCACCACCACCGGCTTGCCCTCGCGAAAACGCACAAAAGCCAGGTGCGGGGCAATGCCCAGGTTGTGCAGATAGGCCATGGCGTTTTCGGTAAGCTCGAGGGGGTCGTTGGCTGTGCTGATGCTCAGGCTTGCCTCTTCTAGCAAATGCATGTGCCGCAAGGAATCCTCGAGCTCCTTCTGTTTTAGCCTGTCACGCTCGCGCAACCATGCCACAAAGCCCAGCGCAATTAGTCCAGGAAGCATGGTGACCAGAAGGCTGTCCACGCTAAGGTTGGGCCTTGGGTATAAGTGTTGTAGCAGCGTGTATATCAGCAGCAACGGCACCGCCCAGCGTAAACTGCGAAACCCGCGGCTCCAGACCCAAGGCATCAAAAACAAAAAGCTGAAGGCCTGGTAGGTGTCTGGAAGGTATAGAAACGAAACCACACCCCAGGCAAGCAAGGCCAGTATGCTAAACAGTATCTGGTTGCGCGATGTTCTCGTGTTGTAAAGCCTCATGGTACGCACGTTGTACTAAATCTAGCACCAGGCACAGCAATCGCTGGGTTATTTGCCGCAGGGGATTGCACCCTAGCGGTATGCAGCCCAGCATCCAACTGCCTTAAGGGCCTGGAACCTTTGCCCGCCCAGTCGCAGGCCAAAAACCATATTCATAAAAAACCAACCCGAGGGTGAGCGCCCCTCGGGTCTTCCCGCCTAAGGCTTGGTGGGCTGTGCAGGAATCGAACCTGCAACCCACTGATTAAGAGTCAGTTGCTCTGCCAATTGAGCTAACAGCCCAAGCAACACATAAATATAGTGGGGTCAACCCCTTTTGTCAATGGGTTGTAGTCAGGGGTCGGCGCGGTGTTTGACCGTTTCTTGCTAGTCATGTTATCTTTGGTGTTGCGTTCTGGCAGGCAGGCCAAACGCACAGCCGGGGAGTAGCGCAGTCTGGTAGCGCATCTGCTTTGGGAGCAGAGGGTCGCTGGTTCGAATCCAGTCTCCCCGACCATGCGCTCCAGGAAAGCGCCCTGTGCGGGAGTAGCTCAGTTGGTAGAGCGTCAGCCTTCCAAGCTGAATGTCGCGGGTTCGAATCCCGTCTCCCGCTCCAAATCTCCGCCCTCCGGGGCGGCTTTAATTTTTGGGCGAACAGCGGTATTTACCAGTTCATCAAGTCTGCTAAACTATCGCTGGCCTGGTTGGGCCCTCGTGCGCCCGTAGCTCAGTGGATAGAGCAGCCGCCTTCTAAGCGGTAGGTCGGGGGTTCGAATCCTCCCGGGCGCGCCACGTCCTGGGCACAAAAACCGGAGGTCGGGTGTGGCCTCCGGTTGCGTTTTACCCCCAAAATTTACCCTCTTTCATCCTACAGGCGCCCCATCCCGCGCCTGCGCGCCGGTATATGCCAGCACCCGTTCGGCCACTTCCTGACCCATCCGAATCACCTCGGGGAGCCCCACCCCCTGGTAGGCCGCGCCAACCAGAAATAAACCCGATAACTCTTCGGCTTTGAGGGCCTGGGCTACGCGCTCGCGGTGGCCCACCGTGTAGCGGGGCAGACCCTCGGGCCAGCGGAATACCCAGGTGTGCAGAGGTTCGGGCACCTGGCCCCACAGACGTGCCAGGTCGCGCAGGGCAAGCTGGGCCAGCTCTTCTTTACTGGCCTCCAGGCCGGAAAAATAAGCGCGCACCAGACCGTAGCCCTCGGGGGCACGGCCCGGCCACTTCTGGTCGGCCCAGGTGAAACCGCGCACGCTGAAGCCGCGGTGGGCGGCCATGAGCATGCCGTGGCCCACCCGGGGCGGTAGCTTTTCTTTGGCAAAGGCGAAGGTGACGGTTGAGGAGGGGCCGTAGGGAATCTGTCGCAAGGCAGCGGCGGCCTCAGGGTGAAGGGGCTCGAGCAGGCATCCGGTGACGGGGGCCGGGGTCGCCAGCACCAGCGCGTCGGCCTGGAGGCTTCCCTGGGTGGTGTGGATGCGCCAGCCACCGGAGCGCTCCAGAGCGGTCACCGTGGTGTTGAGCCTGATCTCTACCCTACCCAGGCGGGCCTGTATAGCCTCGACCAGCCTACCCAGGCCGCCCTCGAGCGAGGCGAAAAGCTGCCCCTTTTCGCGGCTGCCCCGCGCTTTGCGCTGCTGAATGGCCCCCCGGATCAGGCTGCCGTGCTGCTGCTCGAGAGCCTTGAGCTGGGGGAAGGCCGCCAGGGTGGAAAGCTCGTAGGGGTCACCGCCGTAGATGCCACCCGAGAGCGGGGCCACCAGCCGCTCCCAGACCTGCCGGCCCAGCCGGCGCTCGATAAAGGCTCCGAAGGGTTCGTCCTCCGGCGTTCCTTTGGGCAGGAGCAGCTCGAGGGCCGCTCGAGCCTTGCCAAAAGGGCTCAGGAGCGGGCTTTGGGCCAGCGCCTTCAGATCGCCGGGTATAACCATTTGCAGCCCGGCGGGGATGGGCAGGGCCTCGCGCCCGTCGTGAATCAGGGCCGAGGGGTGGGCGGGCTTTGTGCCCACAATCTGGTTTTCCAGGCCGAGCTGGTGCATCAGTTCCAGGGCCCAGGGCTTGTAGCGCACCACCGCATCAGGGCCACCCTCCAGCACGAAGCCGTGCTCGGCGACGGTGGTTATTTTTCCGCCCAGGCGGGCATCGGCCTCGAGCAGGGTGATGTGCAGATGCGGTGCGGCCCGGTGCAGGTAATAGGCCGTCGAAAGGCCCGCCGCCCCACCCCCCACCACCACCACGCTAGCCATGCTGTCCTGCCGTTTCCGCTTTGGGCAGCTCAAAAGCATTCCACTCCCGCACCACCAGGTCGCGCAGCACCTCGATGTAGTCGGGGTCGGCGTTCAGGCTGCGGGTGCGCAGCAGGCGCAGGCCCAGCCGGGCCGCGGTGTTCTGGGCTTCATAGTCGAGGTCGTAGAAGACCTCGAGGTGATCGGAGGGGAAGCCCACCGCCGTCACCACCACCTCCTGGTAGCCCTGGGCGGCGGCTTCCTCGAGCCGCTCGTTCACATCGGGCCCAATCCAGGGCTCCGGGGTGCGGCCCGCCGACTGCCAGGCGGTGTCCCAGTGCGCCAGACCCAGCTTTTGCGCCACCCGCTCGGCGGTGGTGCGCACCTGGGCCTGATAAACGCCATCCTGGGCCGATTTTTCGGGTATGGAGTGGGCCGTGAAAAGGAAGAGGGCCCGCCCCGGCTCGCGCAGCCGCCAGACCTGCTCGAGCACCCGATGGGCCAGGGCCTGAATGTAGCCCGGATGGTCGGGGTAGGCCTCCACCAGCCGGAAGCGGAAAGGATGGCCCAGTTCGGCCAGGGCTTTTTCTACCTTTTCGCGGTACTCGGCGATGCTGCGGGAGGAAAAGTGCGGCGCCGCCACAATGCCCACCGCCTGCTTAACCCCATCCTGGGCCATGGCCTGCACCGCCTCGGCGATGAAGGGGTGCCAGTGCTTGGTGCCCAGGTAGACCCGCGCCGGGCCGCGCACGCGGGGGCCGGGGGAACTCTGAAAAGGCTGCGGGTAGAGGGGCAGGGTGGCGTTCAGGGCGGCCTCGAGCCGCACCGCCTGGGCGTAGGTGATCTCGCTCAGGGGGCTGCGCCCAATCAGGTGGTAGCGCTCGGCCAGCTCGGCCAGCAGCTCCGGGCTGGGGGGCCGCCCGCGCCGGATGTCGGTATAGTAGGGCTCAATTTCCTCCTGCCGATAAGGGGTGCCGTAGGCCATTAAGAGTACGTTCATGGGTTCTCCCGGTATTTGGGCCATCAGGCCAGATCCTCCAGCACCTCGCGGATGTCCTTTTTAATGCAGGTAAACATGGGGGTATCGCGAAGGGTGTAGAGGCTGGCCTCGGTAAAGCGCAGGCGCTGCACCAGATCGACGAACTCCTGGGGGTAGTTGGAGTCGAAGGCCACCACAAACTCCTGGTCGTCGATGCCGTAGGAGTAAGATGTGTTCAGGGTTACGCCGGTAAAGGGGGCCGAAACGTAGATGTGCTCGTCCATCATGCCCTGACGGGCCTGGGGTGAGAGCTTGTACCAGGGCCGGGTCTTGACAAATGGATACACAAACAGGTACTGGCCCTGCCCCGGTAGCAGGTGCACCCCCTCGCCCTCGGGGTTGAAGCGATCCACGTAGATGGAGCGCTTTTGCATGGAGAGGAAGGAGTAGGGCTGGCTCAGATAGCCGGCCAGGGCGGTGCGGTTGAGGTCGCGCTGCATGGCCTGGAAATCGGGCACGTTAAAGCTGATGCGCCAGAGCATGAAGTCCACGTCGGCCCGGGTGCCCACCAGGCTGTAGGTGCGCAGGATGAAGCCCTCGCCCCGCTGGGCCCAGCGCTCACACACCTCGGCAAACTCGGCCTTGGCCGCCTTCACAAACTCGGGGCTCTGCCTTCTAAACGCGGGATCGAGCTTGAAGAAGGCGTAGTTCATGAACTGCCGTTTGGCCTGGTCGGGGGCTTTGCGGCTTACCAGGCCCGCGGGATCCAGATCGACCATGCGCCGGGTTTCCTTCTCTCTGTACTCACGGGTTTCTTTCTCGTTCATGCAGGTTCCTCGCTGTGTCGGTTGAACTGATGCACCACCTCGACCAAGTGGGCCACGTGTTCGGGGGGTGTGGTGCGAATCACCCCGTGGCCCAGGTTGAAGATGTGGGGGCCGCCCAGACCAGCCCTGAGCACCTTGTGGGCTTCCTGGGTAATAACCTCGAGCGGGGCCAGCAAGACCGCCGGATCGAGGTTGCCCTGCAGGGTGTGGGCCGGGAAGAAGGGGCGCACCTGGGCCAGGCTCAGGCGCCAGTCCACGCTCACCGCCTCGCAGGGCAGCAGGGCCAGCAAGGGGTAGAGGTGCGAGGCCCCCACCGCCAGGTAGATGCGCGGCACACCCAGGCCGGCCAGGGCCGACAGGACTTTCTGATTGTAGGGCAGGCCAAAGGTGCGGTAGGTATCCGGGTCGTGCAGACCGGCCCAGGAGTCGAAAAGCTGAACGGCCTCGGCCCCGGCCTCGATCTGCATCCGCAGGTAGCGGATGGTTAGCTCGGTGAGCTTTTGTAAGAGTTGGTGGGCCAGGTGGGGCGCCTGGCGAAGAAAGGCGCGGAATTCCTCGTAGTCCTTGGCGCCGCTCCCCTGTACCAGGTAGGTGGCCAGGGTCAGGGGGGCCCCGGCAAAGCCGATGAGGGCCACGGGCTTACCGGCCAGCTCGCGCCGCACCAGTCGGATGGCCTCGGCCACGTAGGGAGCGATTTCCTGGGGTTCGGGCAGGCGCAGGGCCTCGAGCTGGGCCTGGGTGCGCAGCGGCTCGGCCACCACCGGCCCCGGGTTGAACTCGATCGGCACCCCCATGGCCGGCAAGGGGGTCATGATATCGCTAAAGAGGATGGCCGCGTCCAGCGGAAAACGGCGCAGGGGCTGTAGGGTGATCTCGGCGGCCAGCTCGGGGGTTCTTACCATCTCCCAGAAGCTGGCCCGGGCCTTGATGGCGCGGTACTCGGGCAGGTAGCGCCCGGCCTGGCGCATCAGCCAGAGGGGGGCGCGGGGGGTATCTTCCCCCCAGGCCGCTCGCAAAAACAGTGGGCTCGAGGTGGTGGTAGTGGGGTTTTTCAAGTTGGCTCCTTAGAAAAGGCAGTCTCGGATTTGAGCTCGGGCTGCGGGGTGAAGCGGTAGCCCACCCCCCAGACGGTGTGAAGGTGCACCGGGCGGGCCGGATCGGGCTCGAACAGCCGGCGCAACCGCACCACAAAGTTGTCGATGGTGCGGCTGCTGGGAAACACCTCCTGGCCCCAGACCCGGTCGAGAATCTCGTCGCGGCTCACCACCTGGCCGGCCCGCTCAATCAGCAGGCGCAGAATCGCCATCTCACGCTCGCCCAGCACCTCTTTGCGGCCATCCTTCAGGTAAGCCGTCCAGGCGCGGAAGTCGATCCGATGCCCCGCAAACTCGTACACCGCCCTTGGGGTCTCGGCCCGGCGGCGCAGAAGGTTCTTGACGCGCAGCAAAAACTCGGGCAGGTGGAAGGGTTTGGCCAGGTAATCGTCGCCCCCCACCCTGAGCCCTTCGACCCGCTCCTCGGGGGCCCCTTTGGCCGATAGGAACAGCACCGGGGTGGTCTGGCCCTGGGCGCGCATCTGCCGGCAGACCTGCAGGCCGTTCAGGCCCGGCAGCATCACGTCCAGTACCACCAGGTCGGGGTTCCAGGCCGCCCAGCGCTCGAGAGCCGCGCGACCATCCGGGGCGACTTCCACCGCATAACCCTCGCCCTCGAGGTTATCGGCCAGGGCCCCGGCCAAAGCGGGTTCATCTTCAACCAACAACACCTTGGGCTTCACGCAGGCCTCCTTTCGCCCACCAGCCCCTGGGCTTCAACCAGGGGAAAGCTGAGCACAAAGCGGCTGCCCTGGGGCAGGGCCTCGGCCCAGACCCGGCCACCCATCAGCTCGGTGATGCTCTTGACCAGGTAAAGCCCCAGACCCAGCCCGCGGGTGCGGCGGGTCTGCTCATCGCCCACGCGGTAGAAGGGTTCGAAAATTTGCTGTAGCTGTCCTTTTGACAGGCCCACCCCCCGGTCTTCCACCTCCAGCACGGCCTGCCCACCCTTGGTATGAAGCCGCACCCAGATTGGTTTTTCTGGCTGTGGGCTGTACTTAACGGCGTTGTCGAGCAGGTTCGAAAGCACCAGGCCAAAAGCCTCCGGGTCGAGGTCAACCAGCAAGGGGGTGGGTGATGGCTCAAAGTGCAGGGCGGCCCCACGGGCCACCAGGGTCTGTTGCTGGCGGGCCAGGCAACGGCTGACGGCCTGGTTCAGGTCGTGGCGTTCCGGCTTTATCTGACCCATGCCCTGGGCCAGCCTCGAGGTAGCCAGCAGTCGCTCGGTAAGGTCTTCCATACGGTCAATCTCGTGGATCATGTGCTCCAGGTAGGTGCGCTGCTTTTCGCGGGGCAGCTCCCGCATCGCCAGGGTCTGGGCCAGCAGGCGCAGGGTGCTGATGGGGGTGCGAAACTCGTGCGAGGCAGCCATCAGGAAGTTCTGCTGGCGGCGCTTGAACTCCTGCTCACTCTGCAGGCTGCGCCCGATGATGTAGAGCCCCAGCAGCATCACCAGCAAGAAGACCGGCCCTTCGTAGGCAAACATGCGCAGGTGCCGCATCTGCTCGGTGCGGTAGGCCTGTAGCCGCTCGGGGTTGACATACACCCGCTCGCCCTCGACCTCGAGGTGCGGGAAAGCTTTTTGCAGCTCGAGCCTTAGCGCCTCGCGCTTCTCAGGCGCGGTGGCCGCCCAGAGCTGCTGCACCAGCGCGGCCTCCTGCAACCAGGCGGTCTCGGCGTACTCGATGTTTTGCTGGATGGTGTTGCGCTGAAAAATCAACCACCAGGCCACCTGGGCCAGCAGGAACACCACCACCACCCCGAAAGCCACCCAGACCCAGCCTCGAGACGAGCGCATTTGAATCAACCTTCGCAGTAAACCCACCTCCCGGTTGCCTGCCCTAGGCCCAGCGAATACATATTGTTTTGTTTATCCACTCCTTCAAAGGGTCTTTTATCCCGCCGGTCAACAGCAAGCAGCATGGCTTTCAGATCCAGCCCTGGGCCAGGGCCTCCTGGGCGTGGTAGCTGATGATCAGGTCGGCCCCGGCCCGCTTGATGGCCACCAGGGTCTCGCGCACCGCCCGGGCCTCGTCCAGCATCCCAGCCTGGGCCGCCGCCTTGAGCATGGCGTACTCGCCGCTCACGTTGTAGGCCACCAAAGGCAGTTGGGTCTGCGGGCGCAGGCGGGCCAGAATATCGAGGTAGGCCAGCGCGGGCTTCACCATGAGCATATCCGCCCCTTCGGCCTCGTCGAGGGCGGCTTCGCGTAGGGCCTCGCGGGCGTTGCGGATGTCCATCTGGTAGCTGGCCCGGTCGCCAAAACTGGGGGCGCTCTTGGCCGCATCGCGGAATGGGCCGTAAAAAGCGCTGGCGTACTTGACGGCGTACGAGAGGATGCCCACCCCAGTATGGCCGGCCTGATCCAGGGCACGGCGCAGGTAGCCCACCCGCCCGTCCATCATGTCGGAGGGGGCTACAAAATCGGCGCCGGCCTCGGCGTGGGCCAGGGCCATGGCGGCCAGTTGCGGCAGCGAGCGGTCGTTGTCGATCTGCACCCCTCGAGGGGTCTCTTTCAGCACCCCGCAGTGGCCGTGGGTGGTGTGGGCGCACAGGCAGACGTCGGTGTAGATGACCACATCCTCGCCAAAGGCCTTGCGGGCTTCCCGGATGGCGGTGGGCACCGGGCCGTTGGGATCGGCGGCGCTCTGACCGAAGGGGTCTTTCCAGGTATCGGGCAGCACACCAAAAAGCAGCAGGCTGCGCAGGCCCAGCTCGAGGGCGCGCTCGACCTCGAGCAAGAACCTATCCACGCTGTAGCGGTGAATGCCGGGCAGCGTGGCGATGGGTTCAGCCAGATCCCGACCCGTCGTAATGAAGAACGGCGCCAGGAAGTCGGTGGGGCGCAGGTGGGTCTCGGCCACGCTCTCGCGCAGGGCCGCGCTGGTGCGCAAACGGCGCGGGCGCCGCACAAGGTCGGGCGGGGCCTCGAGGGACTGCACTTCGGGGTTGTCTAAATCGAGCATAATTCACCTCGGATGTACCGGACTGTCTCCAGAACGGCTTCCACGCTGGGCCTCGGCACCACTGTGTGCGGAAAACCCCGCTCGGACAGGGCCGCCGCCGTGGTGGGGCCCAACGCCAGCAGATGGACCTTGCGCCCAACCGCCTCCGGTAAGGCTTCCACCCCGGTGGGGCTGGTCAGCAGCACCAGCTCGGGAACAGGGCCATCGGACGGCCAGGGCAGGGTCTGGGTCTGATAAACCACCACACTGCGCACCACGTAGCCTGCTTCCCGCAGGCGCTGGGCCAGCACCGGGCGCGCGCGGTTGCCCTGCGGCAGCCCCACAAATCCAAAAGGCCTGAGGGCCAGAAACGCCTCGGCCAGGCTCTCGGCGGTCTCCTCGGGGGCGACCAGGTCTACCCTGCCGCCGGCCTCTTCCAGGGCCTGTTGGGTGGCCCGGCCCACCGCCCCCAGCGCCCGACCTGGCAGGCTACCCCTCAGCTCGAGCACCGCCCGCACCGCCGCCACGCTGGTAAACAGCCACCAGCGGCAGTCATCCAGCGGCGCTAAATCAGCGGGCAGGGTCTGGGTCTGAACCAGCGGAAAGCGCAGCACCTCGAGGCCCATCGCCTCCAGGCGCTCCTGCAAACCTTCCAAACGGCCTTCAGACTGGGTTAGGGCGATTCGCATACCACCTCCGGATGCTCGGCGCGAATTTGGTCAAAAACCACCTGTGCCACGGCCTCGGGGGTCGGGGCCTGGGCCTGGTAGCGCCGCCCGCCATACCAGGCCAGGAGCATCAGCCCCTGCGGACCGGCCTGGGCCAGCGCGCCCAGGGCAAGCTGGCAGCCCCCGGCCAGCTTCTGCATGAGCCCCCGCTCCGCTTCCACCGTGCGGCGGGCCTGGGGGTCATCCAGGGGTTGCAGCAGGGCTTTGAGACGGTGATCGTCTGAGCGGCACTCCAGGGCCAGCGCGCCCTGGGCTGGAGCCGGCACCAGCACGGTCGTGGGCAGCACCTGTGTATACAGGCCGCTCAGGTCAAGCTCGAGCCGCTTCAAGCCAGCATAAGCTAGCAAAATAGCGTCGTACTCTCCGCACCGGAGCTTATCCACCCGGGTCGGCACATTCCCGCGCAGCTCCTTCAGACCCAGGTCGGGCCTGAGCTGCCTGAGCTGGGCCTGGCGCCGCGCGGCGCTGGTGCCTGCCAGGGCCCCTGAGCGCAGGGGCAGGCCGGGCGCGGCTTCGTCCAGGGCTTCCGGGCGAACCAGCAAAAGCTCGCGGGGGTCTTCTCTTTTGGGCACGGCGGCAATTTCCAAACCCTCTGGCCGGGCACTGGGCAGGTCTTTAAACGAATGCACGGCCAGGTCGGCCTCCCAGTTCAGCACCGCATCCTGCACCGCTTTGGTAAAGAAGCCCTGGCCTTGCATCTGGGCAAAGGGCCGGCTTTCCCGGTCACCCTGGGTCTCCACCACCACCAGCTCCACCTGAGCGCCCAGCCGCTCGAGCTGTTGCTGCACCCACCCCGCCTGCCACAGCGCCAACCGGCTGCCGCGGGTGGCGATACGCACCCTACCCACGGCCCACCCCCTGGCGCACAGGCCCCACCCGGGCCTCGTCCACCGGATGCAAGGAGCCTGTTCCGTCCCGAAGGGAATCGTCCCTATGGTGCACGGAACTTGTTCCATCCCGAAGGGGATCGTCCCCATGGTGCGCGAAACCTGTTCCGTCCCGAAGGGAATCGTCCACCCAGAGGCCCGCTTCCTGCAAGAACACCTCAGCGGCCTCAGGGCCATGCCGCCGGGCCAGGCCGCGCAGGCCCTTCACCGGGAAATGCGCAAAGCGGTGGGCCAGCCGCTCGACGAGTTCGGGTTCGGCCTGCTCACCCAGCAGCTCGGCCAGGGTACGGCGGTAGGCCTCGCGCATCTGGGTGATGGCCGGTGCAATGGCCCGCTCGGCCCACTCAGCCAGAACCTGCTCCAGCTCCTGGGCCACAATCAGCTCGGCCCTGGCCAGCTCGGCCTGCAGGCGCGCCCGGCGTTCCTCACCCAGGCGTTCCAGCAGATTCAAGTCGAAGAGCGCCACCCCCCGGGTGGCCTCCGGGACTATGTTGGCCGGCATCCCCAGATCCACCGCCACCCTGAGCCGGGGCTGGGCCTGAAAAAAAGAACCGCCAAACAGCCCCGCCACCGGGGTGGCGGCCACCAGGGCCTCGAGCTCGGGGGGGTTTTTTAGAAAATCGGAGAGCGCCATGGCTCGAGCGCCCAGCGCCTCCGCCAGGGCCTGGGCTTTCTCGGGGGTGCGGTTCACCAAAAAAAGCTCGATGCCGGGCAGGGCCGCCAGGCTGCGGGCCGCCAGGCTGCCCATCTCGCCAGTGCCCACCACCGCCACCCGGGCCGGGCGGGGCAGAAGGGCTTCCAGGGCGGGGCGGGCCAGGCTAAATAGCGAGGTCTGGGCCGGGGCCAGCTCCACCTCCCGGCGAACCCGCTTGGCGATCTTGAGCGCGCTCTGAAAAGCAAAGTGGGTTAGGGGGCCCACGCTTCCAGCCTTTTGGGCCGCCTCAAAGGCCTGGCGCACCTGCCGCATAATCTGGTCTTCGCCGGGGTTCACCGAGTCGAGCGAGGCCGCCACCCGGGCCAGGTGCTCCAGGGCCGCCTCGCCCTGGTAGGCATAACCCCGGGGGAGTTCGGGGGGTATCAGGGCCTGCCGGGCGTGCTCGAGCGCCACCCCAGCCCTCAGGGCCAAAACCACCTCGGTGCGATTACAGGTCAACAGGGGCACCCACTCCTCGGCCAAGGCCGATAGCTCGGGGGTGCGGTGCTGCCACCATTCACCCCACTGGGTCAGGGCCTCCATCCCACCCCTCCGCTGTGATACCCCAATCAGGGCCAGCCGCTCCATACGAGACTGATTATCAATAGCAAAACGCTTAGAAAAGTGTCACAAAACTGTCACCGGCCTCACCCATCCTGGTCAATTGTACCGTGCGAAACGCCCCAAAGCACTCTCATGGGGTGCGCCCCTTCCCCCGCCAGGCCCCTGGGTTGTCCTAGAGGGTCAAAGGGTGCTAAGTTCTGCACATGCACCACTCAACTGCACGGTCTGAAGAGTTATTCAGGGAAGCTCAGCAGGTGATCCCTGGCGGGGTCAACTCGCCAGTACGGGCCTTTAAGGCTGTGGGGGGCACCCCGCGCTTTATCGCGCGGGCCCAGGGGGCCTACCTCTGGGACGCCGACGGCAACCAGCTCCTGGATTACATTGGCTCCTGGGGGCCCATGATTCTGGGGCACAACCACCCAGCGGTCGTTGCGGCCATCCAGCAGGCCCTGGCCGAAGGGCTGAGCTACGGGGCCCCCACCGAGCGGGAGATCCGGCTGGCCCAGCGGGTGCGGGAGGCCTACCCCAGCGCCGACCTGGTGCGCTTCGTAAGCAGCGGCACCGAGGCCACCATGAGCGCCCTGCGGCTGGCCCGGGGCTACACCGGGCGCGACCTGATCGTGAAGTTCCGGGGCAACTACCACGGCCATGCCGACAGCCTCCTGGTGCAGGCCGGCTCGGGCCTCCTTACCGGGGGCGGGGGCAGCGCCCGCAGCGCCCCCTCGAGCGCCGGGGTGCCCCAGGCCTTCGCCGAGCTGACCCTGGTGGCCGACTACAACGAGCCCCAGGCCCTGGAAGACCTGTTCCAGCGCTACGGCGAGCAGATCGCCGCGGTGATCTTCGAGCCAGTGGTGGGCAACGCGGGGGTGCTCATCCCCACGCCCGCGTTCCTCGAGGCCCTGCACCGCCTGACCCGCCAGTACGGGGCCCTGCTGATCGCCGACGAGGTGATGACCGGCTTCCGCCTGGCCAAGGGGGGCGCGGTGGAGCTTCTGGGCCTGCAGCCCGACCTGATCTGCTGGGGCAAGATTCTGGGGGGCGGGCTGCCGGTGGGGGCCTACGGGGGCCGGGCCGAGATCATGCAGCAGGTGGCGCCGCTGGGCCCGGTCTACCAGGCCGGCACCCTGAGCGGAAACCCGCTCTCCATGGCCGCCGGGCTGGCTACCCTGGAGACCCTTTTCCAGGATCCGCCCTACGCCCGGCTCGAGGCCTACGGCGCGGCGCTCGAGCAAGGCCTGCAAACCCTGTTTGCCGAGGCCGGGCTGCCGGTCGCCATCAACCGCGTAGGCTCCATGATTACGGTTTTCTTCCGCGAGGGGCCCGTACAGACCTACACCGAGGCCGTGGCCTCCGACACCGAGCGCTTCAAGGCCTTCTTCCACGGCCTGTTGCAACGGGGCGTCTACTGGCCCCCCAGCCAGTTCGAGGCCGCCTTCTTCTCGCTGGCGCACGGCCCGCAAGAGCTGGACAAAACCCTCGAGGCCATCGCCCAGGCGCTGAAAGAACCTGCCCTCCTTGTAAGATGAACCTCGGTGTGCGTTTATAAAAATACGGACATCCTGGGCATTTCCCAATAACACTAAGCGGGAATACGGCCCCTCCCGCTCAAAGCGTTGATGCGATCCTGGCAGCTTTTGAAAGCTGCCGTTGACACTGCGCCTTGCATCTACCTATACTCGGCCCAGGTGTATAAAACACCGGGAGGTTTTGCTATGTGGACTCGAGGTCTGCTTTTCGCCCTGTTATTCCTGAGCAGTCTGGGCCTGGCCCAGTCGCGCACCAACGTGCGTTTTACCCTGGACTTTGCTTTTCAGGGGCCCACCGCGCCTTTTTTACTGGCCCAGGACAAGGGCTACTACAGCGCCGAGGGGCTGAACGTGAGCATTGACCGGGGCTTTGGCTCCGCCGATGCCATCAGCAAAATTGCCGCCGGCAACTACGACATGGGCTTTGCGGACTTCAACTCCCTCATCGAGTTCAACACCCGGAACCCCAACAACCAGCTCCTGGCGGTGTTTATGGTCTACAACACCACCCCCGCCGCGGTGTTTGCCATCCGGGGTAAAGGCATCGCCCGCCCCGCCGACCTGGCGGGCAAAACCCTGGCCGCCCCCGCGGGCGACGCCGGCCGCCGGCTCTTCCCGGTGTTTGCCGAGGCGGTGGGCCTGGACGCCTCCAAGGTCAACTTCATCAACGTGGACGTGCCGCTGCGCGAGCCCACCCTGGCCCGCGGCCAGGCTGACGGCATCACCGGTTTTTACTTCACCTCCTTCCTCAACCTCAAAAACGTGGGGGTCAAACCCGAGGACATGGTGATCTTCAAGTACGGCGACTACACCCAGGATCTCTACGGCAACGCGGTGGTGGTGCGGCGCGACTTCGCTCAGGCCAACCCCCAGGCGGTGGCGGCCTTTTTGCGGGCTTTGGTCAAGGGCTTCAAGGATGTGATCGCCAACCCCGATGAAGGCGTGGCGGCGGTCAAGCGGCGGGACGGGCTCATCAACGAGGCCCTCGAGCGCGAGCGGCTGCTGCTGGCCCTCAATACCCACGTCCTCACCGCCGACAGCCGGGCCTTTGGGCTGGGCTCGGTGCGGCGGGAACGGGTGGAGCGCAACATCCGCGCGGTGGTCAAAGCCTTCGAGCTCAACACCACGTTGCGGGTGGAGCAGGTCTGGAGCGACCGCTTCCTGCCCCCCATCGCCGAGCGGCGGGTCACCGGCCCGGCGCGATGAGCCTTTTTGACCATCCAACCCGAGCAGGCTAAACTCTAGCCAAGGAACAACCATGTCTTTTATTGAGCTCAGCAACGTAAGCCTGCGCTACGACAACGGCTATCTGGCGGTGGAGGGGGTCAACCTCTCCATCGCCCAGGGCGAATTTGTGGCGCTGGTGGGGCCTTCGGGCTGTGGGAAGTCCACGCTCCTGCGGGTGATCTCGGGGCTGCGCCCCCCCAGCAGCGGCCAGGCCAGCGTGCGGGGTGAGGTGGTGCGAGGGCCCATCGCCGGCATTGGGATGGCCTTCCAGAACCCCACCCTGATGCCCTGGCGCACCATCCTGCAAAACATTTTGTTGCCGCTCGAGGTCTCGGCAAAGCACAAGCAGCAGTACCGGCAGAACCCCAAGCCCTACATCGAGGCAGCCCGCGAGCTGATGGCCTCGGTGGGCCTCGCCGGTTTCGAGAACGCGCACGTCTGGGAGCTTTCGGGCGGGATGCAGCAGCGGGCCAGCCTGTGCCGGGCGCTCATCCATCAGCCCGAAATTCTGATGCTCGACGAGCCCTTCTCGGCGCTCGACGCCTTTACCCGCGAGGAGCTGTGGCAGGCCATGCAGGTGCTCTACATGAGCCGCAAGCCCACAGTAATTCTGGTCACCCACGACCTGCGCGAGGCGGTGTACCTCTGCGACACCATCTACACCATGAGCACCCGCCCCGGCAAAATCGCCTACGCCCGCCGGGTGGAGTTTCCCCGCCCCAGGGCCCTCGAGCTCACCTACGAGGACGGGTTTACCCACATCGTCAAGGAATTGCGCGAGCAGATCGGGGGCCTGCGCACCCAGATCAGCGGCCTGAAGGGGGTGGGCGCATGAACCCCCGCACCCGCGACACCCTGATTGCCGCCGGGGCGAGTGTGGGCTTGTTTGTGCTGTGGGAGCTCTCGGTGCGGCTCTTCAAGATTCCGCCCTTTGTGCTGCCCGCCCCCTCGCAGGCCATCGCGTCGCTGCTGCCGGTCTGGGGGGTGGTGCTGGGCCACGCCTGGCAGACCCTCTGGACGACCCTGGCCGGTTTTGGGATTGCGGTGGTGGCCGGGGTGCTGCTGGGGGCGGCGGTGGGCACCTCCAAGCCCCTGAACCTGGCCCTGTATCCCATCCTGGTGGGCTTCAACAGCGTGCCCAAGGCGGCTCTGGTGCCGGTGCTGGTGCTGTGGTTTGGCATCGGGACGGTGCCGGCCATCCTAACCGCTTTTCTAATCTCGTTTTTCCCCATCGTGGTGAACGTGGCTACCGGGCTGGCCTCGGTGCCGCCGGAGCTGCGGGAGGTGTTGCGGGTGCTGGGCTCGAGCCGCCTCGAGGCCTTTACCAGGGTCTCCATTCCCTTCTCCATGCCCTACTTCTTCGCTTCGCTCAAGGTGGCCATCACCCTGGCCTTTGTGGGCGCGGTCATCTCCGAGATCGCCGCCTCGCAAAAGGGCATCGGCTACCTGATGACCTCGGCCAGCTCGCAGTTCAACGTGCCGCTGGTCTTTGGTGGGCTCTTGCTCATCGCAATCATGGGCATCGCGCTCTATGCGGTATTTGCCATTTTGGAGCGCCGCCTGGTGGGCTGGGCCTACCGCAGCCAGAACGCATAAATATGAACCTTGAAGCAGTAAATCTTCTCTCCAAAGAAGCCTTTGTCGAACAGGTGGGCTGGGTCTTCGAACACTCGCCCTGGATCGCCGAACAGGCCTGGGCGCAGCGCCCCTGGGCCAGCCTCGAGGCCCTGCACCAAAGCCTGGTGCAGGTGGTGCGGCAGGCCCCCAAGGAGGCCCAGCTCGCCCTCCTGCGGGCCCACCCCGACCTGGGCAGCCGCGCCCGCATGGCCCCCGCCTCGGCGGCGGAGCAGAAGGGGGCTGGCCTGGATGCCCTCTCCCCCGCCGAGTTCGAGCGCATCCAGGCCCTGAACCGGGCCTACACCAAGAAGTGCGGCTTCCCCTTCATCCTGGCGGTGCGGGGCAAAACCAAAGCCGATATCTTGCAGGCCATGGAGCAGAGGCTCCACAACCCATCGGACGTTGAGTTTCAGACAGCCCTGGAGGAAGTCTTCAAAATTGCCTATTTCCGGCTGACCGATCTGCTGAGATAGCAGCAAAACAGCGCTGGGATATCACACAGCCATCCTCAAAAACCAGCCAACGCTACCACACCCGCTAGAGAAAACCACGATAGAATCAGCCAAGACCATGAACCCCCTCCACCAAGACCGACTGCGAATCGTTAAGTGGCCCTGGGTGCTGGCCCTCCTGGCTATCTTCGCCGTGGCGGTGGCCCTCACCCTGGCGAACGGCTGGCAGGCCCACGCCCGGGAGTGGCTCAACCTGGTGGTGCGCTGGCTGCACATCATCTACGGCGTCGCCTGGATTGGGGCCAGCTTCTACTTCATCTTTCTGGAGAACGCCCTCGAGCGCCAGGGTGTGCGGGCCGAGCTTTCCGGCAACATCTGGGCCATCCACGGCGGCGGCATCTACTACCTGGAGAAGTACAAAACCGCCCCCAAAGAGCTGCCCCGATACCTGCACTGGTTCAAGTGGGATGCCTACCTCACCTGGGTTACGGGCTTCTTGCTGCTCATCATCGTCTACTATGCCGATCCCCGCACCATCCTGCTGGCCCCCGGCAGCACCCTGCCAGGCTGGGCGGCCATCGCGATTGCTATTGCAAGCCTGGTAGCGGCCTGGCTGGTTTACGTGGGGCTTTCCAGCACCCAACTGCTCTACCGCCCGGCTTTGTTTTTGCTGGTGGGTGGGGTGCTGGTCGCGCTGGCGGCTTATCTGCTGGGGCAGGTCTTCAGCGGGCGCGGCACCTTCATGCACATCGGGGCCATGCTGGGCACCATCATGGCGGCCAACGTGTTTTTTGTGATCATCCCCTCACAAAAAAAGCTGGTGCGGGCCGCGCAACGGGGCGAGGCCCTCGACCCCAACTTTGTGGCCTGGGTGCAGCTTCGCTCCCGCCACAACAACTACCTCACCCTGCCGGTGCTTTTCACCATGATCGCCCACCACTTCCCCATGACCTATAACAACGGGGCCAACTGGCTCATCCTGATCCTGCTCTTCGTGGCCGGGGTGGCGGTGCGGCACTTCATCAACGTGACCGAGAAAGAGCACCACAAAACCCTGACGGAAGGTGGGGCCATGCCCTACCTGCTGGTGCTGGCGGCGGCTTTGCTCCTGGGGGCTTTCTACCTGACCGCCCCGCGCCAGAGCCCCGAAGCCCAGGGCCAGCCGGCGGTAACCTTTGCCGAGGTGCAGGCCATCATCGCCGCACACTGCCAGATGTGCCACGCGGCCCGCCCCACCCAGCCGGGCTTTGCCTCGGCGCCGGGGGGGGTGGTGCTCGAGACCCCCGAGCAGATCGTGGGGTATGCCCAGAAAATCAAGCAGGTTTCGGTGGACACCCAGTACATGCCCCTAATGGTGCCAGGGGTTCCGCCCATGACCCCCGAGCAGCGGGCCAGGCTGGGGGCCTGGGTGGCCCAGGGCGCGCCGGGGCCGTAGGATTAAGGCATGGCACGCCTCTCAACCCATGTGCTGGACACCGCCCACGGCGGCCCCGCGGCGGGGCTCGACCTCGAGCTCTACCGCATCGGCCCCGCGGGCGAGCGCACCTTGGTGACCGCGGCCCGCACCAACGCCGATGGCCGTACCGATACCCCCTTGCTCTCGGGCGAGACCATCCCGGTGGGCCTGTACGAGCTGGTCTTCCACGTGGCCGCCTACTTCAAGGCCCAGGGCGTCCCCCTGCCCGACCCCCCCTTTCTGGACGAGGTGCCCATCCGCTTCGGCATCGCCGAGGCCCGAGGGCACTACCACGTACCGCTCCTCATCTCGCCCTACGGCTACAGCACCTATCGGGGTAGCTGAGTACCCCAAGGGAAGCTTCATCCCTTGTCCCGTCCGCAGCAAACCACGTTTTTCGCTTCCCACGGGGGCTCACTGCCCTACGAACAAGAACGCATCCCAACTGACCCGACCATGAACCTTTCCGATACCGACTTCTCCCAACTGGCCCAGGAAGCCCTCGAGCGCTGCCTGGCCCTGGGCCGCCTATCCGAAGAGGCAGGCCGCCTGACCCGCACCTTCCTCTCCCCCCCCATGCGGGAGGTGCACCGGCTGCTCACCGCCTGGATGCAGGAGCTGGGCATGGCGGTGCGGGTGGACGCGGTGGGGAACCTGATCGGGCGCTACCCCGGCCAGACCCCCGACGCCCCGGCCCTGCTGATGGGCTCGCACGTGGACACCGTGCGGGATGCGGGCCGTTTCGATGGCCTTCTGGGGGTAACGCTGGCGCTGGCGGTGGTGAAGGCCCTGGGGGGCCGCAGGCTGTCCCTTGCCATTGAGGTGATCGCCTTCTCGGAAGAGGAGGGAGTGCGGTTTGGGGTGCCCTTTCTGGGGAGCAAGGCCATCGTCGGGCGGTTCGAGCCGGCGCTGCTAAAGCTGCAAGACGCCGAGGGTCAGACGGTCGAGGCGGCCATCCGGGCCTTTGGCTTAGAGCCCGCCCAGATTCCCCAGGCCGCCTACGACCCCGCTTTTGTCAAAGGGTTTCTGGAGTTTCACATCGAGCAGGGGCCGGTGCTGGAGGCCCTGGGGTATCCGCTGGGCCTGGTGGAGGGCATCGTGGGGCAGAGCCGGCTCGAGGTGGCCTTCCGCGGCCAGGCCGGGCATGCCGGCACCGCGCCCATGCACCTGCGCAAAGACGCCCTGGCCGGGGCCGCCGAGTGGATTACCCTGGTCGAGCGCGAGGCCCGCGAGGAGCCGGGCCTGGTGGCTACGGTGGGCATGATCACCGCATTGCCTGGGGCGGCCAACGTGATTCCGGGGGAGGTGCAGATGAGCCTGGATGTGCGCCACCTCGAGGACGATACCCGCAGCCAGGCGGTCGCCAACCTGATCACCCGGGCCCAGCAGGTGGCCCAGCGCCGGGGCCTCGAGCTTGGCTACCAGACCCTCTACGAGCAGCCCGCCGTGCCCTGCGACCCCGGCCTGAATAGGCTGCTGGCCCAGGCCTTGGAGGCCCAGGGCTACCCGGTGCACCGCATGGTCTCGGGGGCCGGGCACGATGCCATGGTAATGGCCGCACTCTGCCCCGCCACCATGCTGTTTTTGCGCAGCCCCGGCGGTCTCTCGCACCACCCGGAGGAGTCGGTCTGGCCGCAGGACGTGGAGGCCGCCTTGCGGGTGGGCCTGGACTTTTTGCACAGGCTGGCGGCCCATCTGGGTTAGGAGGTGAGGATGCTCGATCTGATCGTGCGCACTGGAAAGCTGGTCACCCCCGAAGGGGTGCGGCAGGCCGACCTGGGGATAAAGGACGGGCAGATTGCACAGATTGCCCCGGAAATTAGCGAGCCAGCCCGGCAGGAGGTCAGCGCGGAGGGCTTGCATGTGCTGCCCGGCCTGATCGACGTGCACGTGCACTTCAACGAGCCGGGACAGGCCCACTGGGAGGGCATCGCCACCGGCAGCGCGGCCCTGGCCGCCGGCGGTGGCACGGCGTTTTTCGACATGCCGCTCAACTCGCTGCCCTGCACCCTCGATGCCCCTTCCTTCGACCAGAAGCTGGCGGCCATGCGGGCCTCCTCCCACACCGATTTCGCCCTGTGGGGGGGGCTCACCCCCCAGAACCTCGAGCGCCTGCCCGAGCTGGCCCTGCGGGGGGTGATCGGGTTCAAGGCCTTCATGTCCAACTCCGGCCTGCCGGAGTTTCCACACTGCGACGACGGCAGCCTGTACGAAGGCATGCGCATCGCCGCCCGGCTGGGCCTGCCGGTGGCCGTTCATGCCGAGTCCGACGCCCTGACCGCCCATTTTGCCCGGCAAAAGCAGCAGCAAGGCCAGACCACCTGGCGCGACTACCTGGACTCGAGGCCGGTCTTTACCGAGCTGGAGGCCATCCAGCGGGCCCTGCTGCTCGCCCAGGAAACCGGCTGCCGGCTGCACATCGTGCACATCAGCTCGGGGGCCGGGGTGGCGCTGGCCGCCGAGGCCAAAGCCAGAGGGGTGGACGTGAGCCTCGAGACCTGCCCCCACTACCTGGCCTTCACCGAGGAAGACCTCGAGCGCCTGGGAGCCCTTGCCAAGTGCGCCCCACCCCTTCGCTCCGGCGACCAGCAAACCCTGCTGTGGAACCAGGTCTTGCAGGGCTTGGTGGACATCATCGGCTCCGACCACTCCCCCAGCCCGCCCGAGATGAAACAGGGCGATGACTTTTTTGCCCTGTGGGGCGGGATTGCCGGGGTGCAGTCCACCCTGGCTGTGCTGCTAACCGAAGGCTGGCAGGCACGGGGCCTAGCCTTGGAGCAGATCGCCCGGCTGCTGGCAACCAACCCAGCGCAGCGCTTTGGCCTGCAGGGCAAGGGCCTATTGGCCGAAGGCTACGACGCCGACTTTGCCCTGGTAGACCTTCAGCAGACCCACACCCTGAAGCCCCAGGATCTGCACCAGCGACACCCCATCTCGCCCTACCTGGGCCGTCGCTTTGTGGGCGTGGTGCGGGAAACCTGGCTGCGGGGGCAGCGGGTGTATGCCCTGGGTAAGATAGAAAAGCCCAACGAGGTTCGATTGCTTACGAGGCATCTATGAGTCTGACCGGTTTTACCCGTACCCGCGTAGCCCCCGACCACGCCCTCCTCACCCCCGATACCTTTGTGCGGGCCCCCCTGCCCGGCTGGAAAAACACCGCCTGCATCGTACACATCTCCCCTGAGCTGGGGGCCCGCTTCAAGATGTACACGGTGGAGATGGAGCCCGGCGGCAGCGGCGAGATGACCCTGCTGGACATCCAGCGGTTTGCTTATGTGCTGGAAGGCGCGGTGGCGCTCGAGGTGGGCGAGGCCCGGCATACCCTGGGGGCCCACCGCTACGCCTACCTGCCAGCCAACACCCCCCACCGCTTCGAGGCCGCCGCGCGTGCACGGATGGTGGTATTCGACAAACCCTACCAGGCCTTAGCCGGGGTAGAAGTGCCCTCAGTGGTGCTCGGGCATGAGCCCGAGATGCCCAGCAGCCCGCTCCTGGGCGACGAGGCCCTGCAGGTGCGCCTGCTGCTGCCGGATAACCCCTCCTTTGATATGGCCGTCAACACCATGACCTTCGAGCCTGGCGCCCACCTGTCGCTGGTGGAAACCCACGTGATGGAACACGGCCTGCTCTTCCTCCAGGGGGGTGGGGTGTACCGGCTGGGCGACCACTGGTACACCGTGCAGGCCGGCGATGTCATCTGGATGGCCTCCTACTGCCCACAGTGGTTTGGGGCGCTGGGCAAAACACCCAGCAAGTACCTGATTTACAAAGACGTCAACCGCCACTCGCTCGAGCTGTTGGGCTGACCCAGACCCCCTTGCCCGGGCCTGGGCGCTGGAGGCCACTTGGCTGGGTGCGGTAAACTTCTCGTGCTGATACCAGATTCGGTTGTTTCGTCGCCAGACAGCGACGGAACAACCCGACCGAAGGGAGTGCTCTAGGGTTCAAAAAGACAGACTCACGGAATTTTTGATTGACGATTGTCTTTTGAATCCGGTATGGATTCTTTTCAAGCCCGACCGAAGCAGGCCTTCTAAAAATTGCTGGAGTAGCCCATGATCGTACGACCTCTGGTAGACCAAGAACGAATTGTCCGCGAACTCGAGGCCCTGGCCGAGTTTTCCGATACCCCCAAGCCGGCCATTACCCGCATTCTTTTTACCAAGCCCGACCTGGAAGCGCGGGCCTACCTCAAGGGGCTGTGCGAGGAAGCGGGTCTGCACCTACGCGAGGATGGCCTGGGCAACATCTTCGCCCGCTGGGAGGGCTCCGCGCCCGACCTGCCCGCGGTGGGCACCGGCTCCCACTTCGACGCCATCCCCTATGCCGGCATGTACGACGGCACGGTGGGCGTTCTGGGAGGACTGGAGGCCATCCGCTCCCTGCAGCGCAGCGGCTTCAAACCCCGTCGCTCGATTGAACTGCTGATTTTTACCGCCGAAGAGCCCACCCGTTTTGGCATTGGCTGCCTGGGAAGCCGGGCCCTGGCCGGGGTCTTGAGCCCCGATTCACTGCGCGAGCTCAAAGACCCGGAGGGGCGCACCCTCGAGGAGGTGCGCTGGGAGGCCGGCTATATGGGCCGCTTGGAAGACGTGGCCCTCCCCGAGGGCTACTACTCGGCTTTCGTGGAGCTGCACATCGAGCAGGGCCCGGTGCTCGAGCAGGAGCGCGTCCCGCTGGGCATCGTAACCGCCATTGCAGCCCCAGCCTCCTTGCGGGTTCACCTGGAAGGGGTGGGCGGCCATGCCGGAACCGTCCTGATGCCCGACCGGCGCGATGCGCTCTGCGCTGCTGCCGAGATTATTCTGGGTGTGGAAGCCTTCGCCAAAAACAGCGGCAGCATCAACACCGTGGCTACCACCGGCTTCTGCGAGGTCTACCCCAACGCGGTCAACAGCGTGCCCAGCCGGGTCAGGCTCGAGATCGATATCCGGGATGTCGAACAATCCCGCCGCGACCAGGTGATCCGCAACGTAATTCAAGGGGTCGAACAGGTCTGCACCCGGCGTGAGATCAAATACAGCGTGCAAATCATCAACATCGACCCACCCGCCAAAGCAGGCTCCGATGTGCTCAAAGCCCTGGTGGCCTCGTGCAGCGAGGCTGGGGTCAGGTTTAAGTTGATGGTGAGTCGGGCCTATCACGACTCCTTGTTTATGGCCCGGATTGCCCCGACCGCCATGCTCTTCATTCCCTGCCGGGAAGGCATCAGCCACCGACCAGACGAGTATGCCGCCCCCGACGATATCGCCCGGGGCGTCTATGTGCTGGCCCTCACCCTGGCCAAGCTCTCGCTGGCCGAGGAAAAGACTGTTGCCAAGGATGACCCTGTTCTGCTGGATGAATAGAAACTCAGCAGCGGCCACCTTTTTGCGTTCCGACATAGCAAAAAAACACCCGCCACAAGGGCGGGTTTTCAGGTCGGTGCTGCCTAGGCCCTGGCTTTGTTAACCAGCTCGGCAAAGGCTTCGGGCTGACGCACGGCAATATCGGCCAGAATCTTGCGGTCGAGCTCGATGCCGGCTTTCTTGAGGCCGTGCATAAACACGCTGTAGCTCAGACCGTGCTGGCGAGCAGCCGCGTTGATACGCACAATCCACAAGCGGCGCATATCGCCCTTACGCTTGCGGCGGTCGTTGAAGGAGCGCATGGCTCCGCTAAACAGGGTCTCGCGGGCCTTGCGCACACTCTTGGAGCGCAAACCGTAGAAGCCCTTGGCCCGTTTGAGGATTGCCTTGTGCTTACGACGACGAACTACACCGGTTTTGGCGCGTGGCATTCTGGATCACCTCTCCTTATACGTCGTAGGGCATCAGGCGGTGGACACGACGCTCTTCGCCCTTCGAAAAGGTAAAGTCGCGCCCTTTCTGACGGCGGCTTTTACCCGATTTGTGCCAGTTGAGGTGGCGCTTCCCCGGCTTTTTGCCTACCACTTTGCCTGTAGCCGTAATCTTGACACGGCCTTTGGCGCCCTTATGGGTCTTCATCTTAGCCATGGTCTACTCCTGGTTGGCCGCCCAAGTGCCTCGTCTCGAGGGCTTTCAACTCGGCAGCCTTGCAAGTATAGCATCCTTTCAGGCCCCTGCCAACCCTAGACGATGTTTTTTTCCCGCGTCTTGGCATCTTCCAGAAAGCGCTCATAGCGCAGTGCGTCTATATTCAAGCTGCAAGCCCGCCCATCCACTACTTCCTCAGCCATCAGACGGCCTACCATAGCGGCCTGCTGCACCCCGTGGCCGGAAAAGCCACAGGCGTTGACCCATCCCTTCACACCCGGCATCCAGCCCAGGATGGGGTTGTGATCGGGGGTAACCTCGTAGTAGCCCCACCAGCTCGCCTTTTGGTCGAGGTTACACCCCTCGAGCCAGGGAAAGCGGGCCAGGCCCACCTCGAGGGTGGGCTCGAGCCAGCCCCAGTCCATCCCTTCGTGGAAGCCCAGATCGGCCGGATTGCTGCGGCCAAAAATCAGCCGGTCGTGCTCGGGGCGAAACCAGAAGCCGCTGGACAGATCTATGGTCAGGGGATGCCAGGAGGGTTGGGGTATGGGCGCGGTGCAGAAAACCATCCGCCGGGCGGGCTTCACCGGGATACTCAGCCCCGCCCGTCGCCCCACCTCCCCCGCCCAGGCCCCAGCCGCGTTGATCACCACCCGGGCCTCGAGCCACCCTTTGGGGGTCTGCACCTTCCATCCAGTTTTGGTCGGCTGGGCCAGGCAAAACTCGGTCTCGGTATGCACCAAAGCCCCCATCTCCCTTGCGCGCCGCAGGTAGGCCAGGCAGATGCCATGGGGGTCTACAATACCGTCGGCAGGGCCATAGGTGGCCCCCCGGATGGCTTCCAGGCCCGCTGCTATTGGCGAGAAGCTGAACCACTCCTGGGCGGCCTCGAGGTCGCGCACCTCCACCGGTACCCCCAGGCTGCGCTGCAGCTCCACCCCCGCCAGGTGCTGTTCCCACTGGGAGTCCGGCACCAGAAACAGATAGCCGATGGGCCGGTAGGCTGCTTCCGGCATCGCTTGATACTCCTGTATGGAATACCAGGACAGCAGAATGTTGGTGGCCTCGGTAAACTGCACCCGCACCCCCGCTGCACTCTTACCGGTCGAACCCATGGCGGGTGCGGGGGCCATCTCCAGCACCCCCACCCGAAGGCCCCGCTCCGCCAGGCGGTACGCGCAGGCGGCGCCGATAATGCCCGCGCCAACTATGAGGGCATCGTAATGCGTCATCGTGCCTACTTTAGCGCACAAGGTAGACCCGCGCCAGCCAGGCAAGCGCAGCCCGGTAAAGAAGGCCCATTCCAACAGGGGCAGTTCCGGAGAATTCCAGACAGTCGGTGGATAGCCCGCTTCAGGTGCTGGCCTCTCGAGCCCTCCGGCGTACGAGCTTGTCCTGGTACATACGCTGATCAGAAAGCCGCACCAGGTCGCCATCGGAGCTGGCCTCCTCAGGCAATGCGGCCAGGCCGCTGCTAACGCTGGCCTGGGGGAAGCCCCGTTGTTGAGTAAGCCTGACCGCCGCTTCTACGCGGCTAGAGCCTGCTAGAGCCTGCTAACTAGCTGTTCGTAAAAGCTCCACAGTTTTCGCTGTCATCAGAATCGAAAAAGCCAACCAGTGCCAACCTCGCAAGGTCTCAGCC
>Ga0209721_1000039_pt1 | contig 122943 bp, 105 predicted proteins | sample TshhotsprinmetaG_FD_184139 | JGI IMG/M metagenome (GOLD analysis project Ga0209721, IMG submission 184139) | Hot spring microbial communities from South Africa to study Microbial Dark Matter (Phase II) - Tshipise hot spring metaG (SPAdes)... | ecosystem: Environmental > Aquatic > Thermal...
GTGGAGAGGCTCAAGGAGGAGCTGAGGCGGGCTCTGGAGGAGGAGGCCTACGAGAGGGCGGCGGTGATCCGGGACCGGATAAGGGAGATAGAGGGGGGAGATCGGGATGCTTGCCGCTGAGCTGGCGTCCCGGCCCCTGGAGTGGTTCTCCGCCCGGGGAGACCTGGCGGAGGTGGTCATGTCCAGCCGGATTCGGTTCGCCCGGAACCTGAAGGACCGGCCCTTCCCCACCTTCGCTTCTCCGGAGGACCTCACGTCCGCCCAGGAGGAGGTCATGTCCCTTCTCCTGTCGGTGGAGCACCTAAGGGACAGCGCGGTGTATCACATCGACCAGCTGGATTCCCTGTCGAGGCAGGTGTTGCTTGAGAATCGGCAGATAAGCCCCGCGCTGGCCCGGGGAGGGCCAGGCAGGTCGGTGGTTACCGACTCCAGGGGGGTGGTGTCCGCCATGGTCAACGAGGAGGACCACCTTCGTCTTCAGGTGCTGCTGGGGGGGCTTAACCTGAGGGAGGCCCTGAGCGTTGCCAGCTCCATCCTTGAGCGGGTGGACGAGTCCCGGTTCGCCTTTCACAGGTCCCTTGGGTTCCTCTCCAGCTGTCCCACCAACGTTGGGACCGGCCTTAGGGCGTCGGTGATGCTCCACTTGCCAGGGCTCCAGCGGTTGGGTCGGATGGAGGCGGTGTCCCTGGAGTGTCAAAAGCTGGGTTTGGTGGTTAGGGGTGCTTTCGGGGAGGGGACCCCTTCCCAGGGGGCCATATTTCAGATATCCAACCAGGTGACCTTGGGGCCTACCGAGGAGGAACTGGAGGAGAAGACCTCCGCGGTGGCCCGTCGGCTGTTCGAAGAGGAGATGAGGGCCCGTCAGGAGCTGCTTCGGGTTGGAGGCGAGAACTTGGAGGACAGCATATTCAGGGCCTATGGCATACTGACCAACGCCAGGCTCCTGTCCGGCCGGGAGGCCATGGAGCTGCTGTCCACACTACGGCTAGGTAGCTCTCTTGGGATGTTGCGGCCAATGCCGGCGGGGTTCTGGAACCGGCTGGTTATGGATGTCCAGCCCGGCAGAGTTCAGGCCCTCCGGTGCCCGGACGATACGGATCCATCGGGTCGCAGGAGGGCCCGTGCCGCCCTGGTTAGGGAGAGGCTGGCTGAGCTGGGTTGATGTGGAGCTTTCGTCCCCGGGGCTGGTCTCGTCGGATGTCTATAGAGGGGGTATTTTCGTGTGGCAGTTCTTCACTGAACGGGGCAAGAAGGTTATCCAGCTGGCCCATAGGGAGGCCTTGAGGCTGGGTCATGAGGTGATAGGCACCGAGCACCTTCTGCTGGGTCTCTTGGCGGAGGGCGAGGGGGTGGCTGCTCAGGTGCTGAAGATGGCCGGGCTGGACCTGGACGAGATAAGGGAGCAGGTGGAGCGGGTTGTGGGAGTTGGGGAGCCCAAGGAGAAGGCGGTGGACCTGCCGCTGAGTCCCCGGGCCAAGAGGGCTCTGGATCTGGCCATGCGAGAGGCCAGGAACATGGCGGTGAACTATGTGGGCACCGAACACATCCTTTTGGGGCTCCTGGCGGAGGGAGAGGGGGTTGCGTTCCAGATCCTGATCCGTATGGGGTTAGACCCGGTGAAGGTTAGGCAGGAGGTCCAGTCGTACCTGTCCGGCACATCTTCGGACATTCAGGATCCCCGCAGGGGCTCTGATGAGCAGGATCGGAAGGGTGCTCAGGCCAGCAAGACCCCCACGTTGGACCAGCTTGGAATGGATCTGTCCGAGATGGCCAAGAGTGGGGAGCTGGACCCGGTGATAGGCCGGGCCAAGGAGATCCAAAGGCTTGTCCAGGTCCTCTCCCGCCGAACCAAGAACAACCCGGTGCTCATCGGAGATCCTGGGGTCGGCAAGACCGCCATAGTTGAGGGCCTTGCTCAGCGGATAGCCTCCGGGGACATCCCGGAGGTGTTGAAGGGCAAGCGGGTGGTGCAGCTGAACGTGGGGAACCTGGTGGCGGGAACTAAGTATCGAGGCGAGTTTGAGGAGAGGATGAGGAAGCTGGTCAAGGAGCTGAAGGAGAGCCGATCGGTGATCCTCTTCATCGACGAGATCCACACCATAGTGGGCGCCGGGGGCGCCGAGGGGGCGGTGGACGCGGCCAACATCCTGAAGCCAAGTCTTGCCAGGGGCGAGTTTCAGGTGATAGGGGCCACCACCATGGAGGAGTACCGGAAGTACATAGAGAAGGATGCGGCGTTGGAGCGTCGTTTCCAGCCCATCCAGGTGGAGGAGCCTTCGGAGGAGGACACGGTTAAGATACTGGAGGGTCTCAGGGATCGCTATGAGGCCCATCATAGGGTCAAGATATCCGACGACGCCCTGGTGGCGGCCGCTAGGCTGTCCAAGCGTTTCATCACCGAGCGGTTCCTGCCCGACAAGGCCATAGATCTGATAGACGAGGCGGGAGCTCGAGCCAGGCTCAAGACCATGGAGGCTCCGGAGGACCTGAAGGAGCTGGAGCGGAGGCTTGAGGAGGTCCGGAAGGAGAAGGAGTCAGCGGTGATGGCCCAGGAGTTTGAGAAGGCCGCCGCTCTTAGGGATGAGGAGCGGCGGATGTACGAGGAGATGGAGAAGCTCCGCCGGGATTGGCAGTCCCGCCGCAACCAGGAGGAGCCGGTGGTGACCGGTGAGGACGTGGCCACCATAGTCTCCGAGTGGACCGGGGTTCCGGTGGTGCAGCTAACCGAGGAGGAGGCCAAGCGGCTTCTTCGGATGGAGGAGGAGATCCATTCCCGGCTGGTGGGGCAGGAGGAGGCGGTGAACGCCGTGGCCCGGGCGATACGGCGGGGCCGGAGCGGTCTCAAGGATCCCCGCCGCCCAGTGGGGAGCTTCCTGTTCCTGGGGCCCACTGGGGTGGGCAAGACGGAGCTGGCCCGTCGGCTTGCGTGGTTCCTCTTCGGCAGCGAGGATGCCATGATACGTTTTGACATGAGCGAGTTCATGGAGCGCCACGAGGTGGCCAAGCTGATAGGGGCCCCTCCTGGGTATGTGGGTCATGAGGAGGGGGGGAAGCTCACCGAGGCGGTGCGCCGCAGGCCCTACTCGGTGATCCTTTTCGACGAGATAGAGAAGGCCCACCCGGACGTGTTCAACATCCTGCTGCAGCTGCTGGAGGATGGACGGCTCACCGATGGACAGGGGCACTTGGTGAACTTCAGGAACACGGTTATAATAATGACCAGCAACGTTGGGGCCTCGGAGGGGACCAGGTCCCACCTGGGTTTCTCCTCCGGTGATGAGGATCAGGCCATGGCGGGTTGGGACAGGACCAGGGGGGCCATAATGGACGCGGTGAAGCGCACCTTCCGGCCGGAGTTCCTGAACCGGGTGGACGAGATGGTGGTCTTCCGGCCCCTTAAGAGGGAGGAGCTTCGCCAGATAGCCGCCATGATGCTGGACGAGGTGGTGGCCCGGTGCGGCGAGCGGGGGATATCCCTTGCGGTGGACCCCCAGGTGGTGGAGAGGGTCCTGGACGAGGGGTTCGACCCCAAGTTCGGCGCCAGGCCATTGAGGCGCACCATCCAGCGGATGATAGAGGATCCGCTCTCTGATATGATGCTGGAGGGCAAGGTGCCCCAGGGTGCCCGGGTGGAGGCGGTGATGGAGGATGGCCGGGTCTCCTTCCGGGTGGCACACTAGAATTTAAACGGAGGTGGTGGGGGTGGACGGACTCTTTCTGATTCTCTTCCTATTCATGGTGGTTACGCCCACGCTGAAGCAATGGAGGATAAACCAGCTAAGGCTCTCCGCCATGAGGAGCCTGGAGAAGAGGAGGGGGAGCCGGGTCATCTCCCTCATCCACCGGCAGGAGACCATGGGGTTCTTCGGCATGTTCCAGCGCAACTTCATAAACATCGAGGACTCCGAGGAGGTTCTCCGGTTCATCCGGATGACCCCCGACCACGTGCCCATAGATATGGTGATCCACACTCCTGGGGGTCTTCTGTTGGCGGCGGAGCAGATAGCCGAGGCGCTGAGGAAGCATCCCTCCAAGGTGACGGTCTTCGTGCCCCACTACGCCATGTCGGGGGGCACCCTCATAGCCCTGGCGGCGGACGAGATAGTGATGGACCGACATGCGGTGTTGGGGCCCGTGGATCCTCAGCTGGGTCAGTGGCCCGCTGCCTCCATAATCAAGGCGGTGGAGCAGAAGCCGGTGGAGGAGGTGGACGACCATACCCTCATCATGGCGGACGTGGCCCGGAAGGCCATGAGGCAGACCGAGGATTTCGTGCGGCGCCTTCTCAAGTCCAATGGCATGGAGGAGGAGAGGGCGGATGCGTTGGCCAAGGCGCTCACCGACGGTCGGTGGACCCACGACTACCCCATAAACATAGACGAGGCCAGGTCCTTGGGGCTGCCGGTGACGGACCAGATGCCCGACGAGATCTGCGCCCTCATGAGGCTCTACCCCCAATCGGGCCAGGGTCGTCCGTCGGTCCAGTATGTGCCTTTGCCCTTCGAGCACGGGGTGGGCGCCAAGGCCAGCATGTAAACCTTGATTCGATTGCAAAGGGTGCCCCGGGGCACCCTTTAATTTTGTTTATCGTTGGACAGATATTTTAGACTATTCCTTCTGGACATGCCCCCGTTGGGGCTATAATTACGAAAAGAATCTCTCGGGTAAGGGGGTGTAGGGGGGAAAGTTTAGGAGCGGGATGTCTTAAAAATTTTTTTAAAAAAGGGGGAGATCTGGGCTATGACGGAAGAGAGGAAGTATCGCAAGCCTAGCCTGATGGAGGCCGTTTTGGTCCTCCTGTTCAGTGCCGCCTTCATAGGAGCTGGGGTCCTTTACTGGGAGGTCTCGGTTCACATTCCCATAGTGGTGGCCGCCACGGTGGCCTCTCTGGTGGGAAGGTTCGTTCTTGGTCGTCCCTGGAGGGACATAGAGGAGGGGATGGTTAACGGCATCATGGTTGGCATGCAGGCCATGCTCATCCTCTACATTATAGGGATGTTGGTTGGCACCTGGATCCCCGGCGGAGTGGTTCCCAGCATGATCTACTATGGTCTGTCCATACTCAATCCCTCGGCCTTCCTCCTAACCGCCCTGATAATATGCTCCATAGTCTCCTTCGCCACCGGCACCTCCTGGGGGACCAGCGGCACGGTGGGCATCGCCCTAATGGGAATAGGTGCGGGGCTTGGCATACCGGCCCCGATAACGGCGGGCTTTATAATCTCCGGCGCTTACGTGGGGGACAAGATGTCGCCTCTGTCGGACACCACCAACCTTGCTCCTGCGGTGGCTGGGACGGACCTTTTCCAGCACATAAGGGCCATGATGTGGACAACCCTTCCCACCTATGCCATAGTCTGCGTGGCGGCGGTCTTCCTGGGGATGAAGTATGCCGGGGGATCCCTTGACGTGGCCAAGATAAAGGCCATCCAGGCGGTACTCGCCGGGGAGTTCAACATAAGCCTGATGGGGCTCATCCCTCCGATCCTGGTCATACTCATGTGTGTCATGAAGATTCCCGCGATACCTGGCCTCTTCGCCGGTGTGGTGGCTGGCGGTGTTCTGGCACTGCTCAACGGTTACGGCGTCGGGGACATTCTCACCATAACCCTGGATGGTTACTCTGCCAAGCTAGCGGCGGACCTAGCCAACGCGGGAGACATGGCGGCGGTGGCCAAGATCATGCAAGAGGCGGGCATATCGGGTATAACGCCCGAGATGGCCAAGGAGGTTGGAACGCTTCTAAGCGACCTTCTAACCAGGGGCGGTATGATGTCCATGGCCAACACCATCGCCCTTATAACCTGTGCCTTGGCTTTCGGAGGCATCATGGAGCGGTGCGGCTTCCTGGAGGTCATCCTGGATAACGTCCTTAGGGTTGTCCGCTCGGTGGGGGGGCTTGCCACCTCCGTCATAGTGGCGAGCTTCATATCGAACCTCTTCCTGGGTGACCAGTACCTGTCCATCGCCATGCCGGGCCGAATCTTCAAGCCCGCCTTCGAGTGGAAGGGGCTGCATCCGAGGATGCTCTCCCGGAGTCTAGAGGACAGCGGGACTCTGACATCGGTTCTGATCCCGTGGAACACCTGTGGGGCCTACAACTCCGGGGTTCTTGGGGTCCCCACCGTCCAGTACGCCCCCTTCGCCATCCTCAACTGGCTCAACCCCATAATGGCCATCACCATCACCTACCTTGGCATAGGGGTGGCCTGGAAGGGCAAGGACGGGGAGCCGGTCATAGCGAAGGAGAGGCCCGCGGAACTGGCGTGAGATGTCTTCGGTGGATCGTCTCAAGATAGAGTCCCCTAACCACCTTTCCCTCCCAAACTGGGGGAAGGTCCTGGCGGCCTTAGCGGGGGTTCTGCTAATGGGGGATGCCATGAGGGGGTTTCTGTTCGGCTCCGGGTCTAATCTGAGCGCCAAGTTCATAGTGGGAGCTGCGTGCCTTTACGCCACCGGAATTAGCAGGAGGCTCTATATATCGGAGGAGGGGATCGTTCGAGAGACCAGGACGTGGCTTGGCGCGAGGACCGAAGTCTTCCCCTGGGAGGAGGTTAAGTTCGTAACGCTGGCCACCCGGGGGAATACCACCCTGGCTTTTTTCGAGCGGGATCAGTCGGGTTGGAAGGTGCCGCTGAAGGCCTCCGATGAGCCCAAGGTGCAGGAGCTGATAGCCCGGCGAGCTCCCGGCGTTCAGGTGGATCGTGTGCGGGGTTGATGTCTTGGCGCATCAAAGGTAAGCTTCCTGGGCGGGGGGATGCCCCCGCCCATTTTCGATTTGGGTTCAGTACTTTGCAGGCGGAGGATAGGAGTGATTCATCCCTTGTTGTCGTTTGCGTCCCCGTCTATCCCTTGGCCTATTGGGGAGCTTGGTCAGTTGGGGTTGGAGCTTTTGCTTTGGTTTGGGTTTAACCGTGTGTTGGTGCACCTTATCCGCCGAGCCGCCGCCTTGGCCAGGTCCAGGGCGGCCGCGCCGGGGGATCAGAACCGGGTCGACACCCTTGAGAGGATGGGGGTTTCGGTGGCCCGGGTGGGATTGGGGATACCCATGGGGCTGTCGGTGATGGACACCCTGGGGATCAACGTCAAGGCCCTGATGGCGGGGGTGGGGGTGGCGGGGCTGGGCATCTCCCTGGCGGCCCAGAGCATAATCCGGGACTTCCTCAGCGGTTTCCTAATCCTGATGGAGAACCAGTTCAACGTGGGTGAGGTGGTTGTCATCGACGGGCTCGCCGGGACGGTGGAGGCCTTCAGCCTTCGGTGCACCCGCCTCAGAAGCCTGAACGGGGAGCTAATCATAATCCCCAACAGCCAGATATCCAGGGTGGTGAACCACACCAGGGGCTGGTCGGTGGCCAACGTGGAGGTGAACATCCCCTACGAGGAGGACCCCAAGGGGGCCATGGCCGCCATGGAGGACTGCGCGGCGGCCCTGATGGGAGAGATGGGGGACGTTGTGATCGAGCCCCCGGTGATCCAGGGGATCGTGGACTTCAAGGACAGCTGGATGGTCCTGAGGGCCCTCATAAAGACCGTCCCGGGCAGCCAGTGGGAGGTGGGCAGGCGCTACCGGATGCTGCTCAAGGAGGCCTTCGACTCCAGGGGCATCCAGTTTGCCTACCCTCACCTGGACGTGTCCCTCCTGGATCCTCAGCGGGGGAAGAGCCCTATACCGTAGGGGAGAGGCCTCTCCTTCCCGTCCGAGGGGACGTTGACCGTCACCCCCCGCCAGATCATCTGACTGGAGCCCCCTCCGTCCAGGTTGAGCGCCGCCACGAGCCCCTCCTCCAGGGCCAGGTTGGCGGCCTCCTCCAGGGTGACCCCGGAGCTGTGGCCGTTCCTGCCGTCTATCACCAGGAAGACCAGCCCCTGTTCGTCTATCCCCACCAGGGTCCGGGGGTGCCGCCTCTCCCGTATGGACCTGGAGAGCCCCTCGGATCGGTTCACGTACCGGCGGTTCTCGACGATCATGGGCCCCCCCTGGATCACCAGCCGGCAGCCCTCGAATGCGGGGAAGGCGAACCGCCGGACCAGCTGCAGCGTATCGCCGATGTTTAGGGATCCCAACGCCTCCGCCGCCCTTCCGTTGGCCAGCAGGGTGAAGTCCGCCCCCTGGGGTGCATCCTGGACGATCCCGTCCTTGACGGACAATGAGATCAGCGCCTGGTTCCCCGGCCTGTAGGCCCCGCCGTAGAAGATGGACAGGTTCCCGTTCTTGGGGGGCACGTTGAAGTCCCCGATGGGAAGGGTCCACTCCCCGTTGGAGATCCCGAAGCTGGCCGAGCCGTCGCCGAAGAAGACCGATCCGTCCTGGGTGATCCCCACCGCCGACCGGCCCATGATGGGCCTTCCCAGGGGGATGCCCCGGTGCACCATGGTGCCTATGGGGTAGGCGGAGTAGTAGTAGCCCCCGTTCACCATGGCGACGGCCTTGGACATCTGGCTCAGGAACGACATGGGGGCCCTGCCCATGCCGTAGGAGCCGGCGAAGACCGGGTCCACCTGCACCTTGGAGGTGTCCACCCGGAGCACCGCGTAGTAGAGCTTGGGCCCCCCGGACTCCTCCTGGGAGGCCACGCAGGAGGCGTTCCAGTCCGGGTTCTCCTCCGATGCCCTGAGCGCCTCCTCGGAGGTCTCGAAGGGCCCCACCTGGACGCTGCCGTCCGGGAGCGCCGTGGCCGCCTTCCCCTGTCCCATTGCCCAGAGGGCCATGGTGGCGAAGAGGTCCGACCGGTCGGACTGGAGGAAGAAGGGGCCCCTTGCGGTGGTCTGCCTGCCCACCTGGACCACCTTGAGGCTCATCCCCTCCATCCGGTCCAGCACCTCCACCCGGGATATGGCCTCCCCCTGGGGCAGGTTCGCTTCCGCCTGACCGTTCAGCGTCACCTGGGGATCCGCCCCCGCGCCCCTCAGGGATGCCACGAGCCGCATGGCGGCGCCGAAGCCCGCGGACTTGAGGCGCTCCTCCAGGACACCGGATGAGGCCTCCTGCCCCTGAACCTGATGGGCGGCGTCGGATGCTAAGTCCTCCGCCAGGGCGGGGCTTGTTAGGACCATGAGCGCCAGGAAGGTGATGAAGAGGGGCCGCAGGGGCCATTTATAGCCGGTCATGGGGAACCTCCGATCCTAGTTTATGGCTTTCTTAACCCATTATCCTCCATGGAGACGGGTATTGGACAACCTGGGCAAGGTTCTGTATATTAAGAACTGCTCCGGCAGTGGAGATCAGAGCTACTTTAACGGTTTTTCAACCTTACGCCTTGGAGGTGGATCCGTTGCAGCTATTCCTGGAGCAGCTTTTGAACGGTCTCGCCATCGGGGCCATATACGGCCTCACCACCCTGGGGCTTGCGCTGGTGTACGGGATCTTGAGGATCCTGCACGTGGCCCATGCGGGGGTCTACGCGGTGGGGGCCTACGTGGGGCTCTTCGCCGCCCAGTGGACCGGCAGCCTGCTGATGGGGGTCCTGCTGGCGGGGGCGGTGAGCTCCCTGCTGGGGGTGGCCATCGAGAGGCTGGTCTACTTCCCGCTCCTCAAGTACCCTCCCTACGTGCCCCTCATAGGCAGCATAGCGGTGTTCATATCCCTGGAGGAGCTGATCCGGCTGGTGGCGGGGCCGGAGATCCGGTCCTTCCCGGCGGAGATCCCGCTGCCGGCCCTGAAGCTGGGGGTGGTCACCGTGTCGCCGCCGTTGCTCGCGGTCTACCTCACCACCGGCCTGGTGCTCCTCTCCCTCTGGTTCGTCACAACCCGGACCGAGTTCGGCCTTGCCATGAGGGCCGCCTCCCAGGACATGGAGGTGGCCTCCTCCCTGGGGGTGAACAGCCACCGGGTGGTGAGCCTCACCTTCGTCATAGGCTCCTTCACCGCCGCCCTGGCGGGGGTGTTGGTGGGGGTCTACTACAATCAGGTCTACCCCTCCATGGGGGCGGTCCCGGCCTACAAGACGTTGGCGCTCATCGTGGTGGGGGGCATGGGGTCCGTGCCTGGGGCGGTGATGGCCTCCCTGCTTTTGGGGGTGGCGGAGACTTTGCTCATCGGCTACGCCAACGTTCCCCTTCCGAGGGACGCCCTGGCGTTCATCGCCATGATACTGGTTCTCCTGGTCAGGCCCAAGGGGCTATTCGCCCGCCGGTCCCGGTAGTCTGGAGGTGATCCCGTGAACGATTACGCGGTGAGCGTGGCCACCATAATAGCCATCCAGGCCATAGGGGCCCTGGGATTGAACGTGATAGTGGGTTATGCGGGGCAGATATCCCTGGGTCATGCGGCCTTCTTCGGAATAGGGGCCTACGCCTGCGCCATGTTGACCACCAATGGCCTGTCCTTCTGGCTGGCGCTGCCGGTGGTGCTTGCCATATCGGGTTCCGTGGGGGCCCTGCTGGGGCTTCCCAGCATAAGGCTGAAGGAGGACTTCCTGGCCATAACCACCATAGGGATCAACTTCATCGTGGAGGCCATATTCCTCTACACCCCCTTCTTCGGCGGTGCCCTGGGGATAGGGGGCATACCCCGGGTGGTCTTCCTGGGTGAGAAGCTCAAGGGGGTGGGGTTCCTGTGGCTCTGCCTGGCCTTCCTTGGGGCATCCGTCCTGGGCTGTCTGTGGTTCCGGCGGTCCTGGCTGGGGCTTGGGTGCTTTGCCATCCGGGAGGACGAGACCGCCGCGGCCAGCATGGGCATCTGGCCCATGAAGTTCAAGCTTAGCGCCTTCGTGGTGGGGGCGAAGCTGGCGGCCCTGTCCGGGGCCCTCTACGCCCACTACATGAGGTTCATAAGCCCCGGGGACTTCGGCTTCCCCGTGTCGGTCATGTTCCTGTCCATGGTGGTCCTGGGTGGCATGGGGACCCTCTGGGGCCCGGTGGTGGGGGCGGTGGTGCTGGGGATCCTGCCGGAGGTGTTCCGGCCCATAATGGAGTACAGGATGCTCCTCTACGGGGCCCTGCTCCTGGGGATGATCCGGTTCCAGCCCGGGGGCCTTTTGGGGGATCAAAGCCTTGCCATGAGGGTCTTCAGAAGGCTTAGGCTCCGGGGAGGTGACTGAGTTGGACCCGATCTTGGAGGTAAGGGACCTTTCGATCAGCTTCGGTGGGCTCAAGGCGGTGGACTCGGTGAGCTTCTCCATGGCTCGAGGGGAGATACTGGGGCTGCTGGGCCCCAACGGGGCGGGGAAGACCACCTGCTTCAACATGATATCCGGGGTGCTTAAGCCCACCGGGGGCACCATCGTCTTCGATGGCCGGAGGACCGACGGTCTCCCGCCCCATCGGATGGCGGAGCTCGGGGTGGGCAGGACGTTCCAGATAGTGCGCCCCTTTGGGGCCCTCACGGTGTTGGAGAACGTGTGCGTCGCCCTGGGGGGCTTCCGGTACCGGGGATTCCCCTTGAGGGCGTCCGGATTTTGGCTTACCAGGGCCACCCTGGAGAGGGGGGAGGAGATCCTCGCCAAGGTGGGGCTTCTGGATCTCAAGGACGCCAGGGCCTCCTCGCTGCCCATAGGTAACCTCAGGCGACTCGAGATAGGCCGGGCCCTGGCGCTGAAGCCCAAGCTGCTGTTGCTGGACGAGTGCTTCTCCGGGCTGAGGCACGAGGAGATCGTAATGATAGAGGAGCTGGTGAGGTCCATAAGGGACTCCGGCGTGTCGGTGCTCCTCATAGAGCACAACATGAGGGTGGCCATGGGGCTTAGCCACCGGGTGGTGGTGCTGGACCACGGCCGCAAGCTGGCGGAGGGGCTGCCCCAGCAGGTGGCCTCCGATCCGGCGGTGGTGGAGGCCTACCTGGGCAAGGGGGGTGTGGCGGTTGCTCCTTGAGGTGGAGGACCTGAAGGTCTCCTACGGGGACTTCGAGGCGGTCCACGGGGTGAGCCTCGGGGTAGAGGAGGGGGAGCTGGTCTCGGTGATAGGGGCCAACGGGGCGGGCAAGACCACGGTGCTCAGGGCCCTCATGGGGCTCACCATGCCCAAGGGGGGCAGGATATCCTTCATGGGCCGGGATGTGACCCGGATGGAGCCCCACGAGAGGGCGCGGCTGGGGATCCGGATGGTGCCCGAGAGGGCCCGGGTCTTCCCGGAGCTCACCGTGAGGGAGAACCTCCTGATGGGGGCCTACGGGATCCCCAAGGATCGGGGGTTCAAAGAGAGGCTGGAGTGGATATACCGCCTCTTCCCGGTGCTTGAGGAGAGGGAAGGTCAGCTGGCGGTGACCCTCTCGGGGGGTGAGCAGCAGCAGCTGGCCATAGGCAGGGCGTTGGTGTCGGATCCCAAGCTGCTCCTGGTGGACGAGGTGTCCATGGGGCTCATGCCCAAGCTGGTGGATCAGGTGTTCCAGGTGCTGAGGGATCTCAACATATCGGAGGGGATGACCATACTCCTGGTGGAGCAGAACGCCCTGGCGTCCCTTGGAATATCCCACCGGGGCTACATCCTTCAGACCGGGCGGATCGAGATATCCGGCAGCAGCCAGGAACTGATGGCGGATCCCAGGGTCCGGGAGGCTTACCTTGGCATATAGGTTTCGGGGGGGATGTCCCCTTATCTACATGGAGGAGGTGGGTGCGCATGAGGAGGTTTGGAGTGCTGTTCCTGGCGGCGGTGATGGTCCTGTCGGTGGGGGCCTGGGCTTTTGGGGCGGAGCCCATAAAGATAGGGCTCCTGGTCCCGGTGACCGGTTTCGCCGCCGCTGATGGGGAGAGTGCCCTCAAATCGGTGAAGCTGGCGGTGGAGCACGTGAACGCCTCCGGTGGCGTCCTGGGCCGCAAGGTCCAGCTGGTCTACTACGACGACGCGGCGGATCCCAAGCAGGCGGTCCCACTGGCCCAGAAGCTGATCAATCAGGACCGGGTTGTGGCGGTTGTCGGTGGTTCCTACAGCATGCCCTCCCGGGCGGTGGCCCCCGTATTTGATGACGAGGAGATCCCCTTCGTTGCCGCCTATGCGATTCACCCGGACGTGACCAAGGGGGACTACACGTTCCGCAACGGGTTCCTGGGCAAGGTGGAGGGGCAGGCGGCGGCCTACACGGCGGTGAAGCTCTTGAGGGGCAAGAGGCTGGCCATGCTGACCAGCGACAACGACTTCGGCCGCACCCTGGCGGAGGGGTTCAAGACCTACCTGAACAAGTACGCCCCCAACGTCCCGCTGGTGGCTTCCCTCACCTATCCCGCCAGCGAGAAGGACTTCAAGGCGTACCTGGCCAAGATCAAGGAGGCGGACCCGGACGTGATCTTCGCCAGCGGCTACTACTTCCAGACGGGCCCCATGCTCAAGCAGGCCCGGGAGATGGGGATAATAGCCCAGATAATAGGCGAGGAGGGGGCGGACTCCCCCAAGACCATCGAGATCGCCGGCAAGGCGGCGGAGGGGTTCGTGATCATCACCAACCTGAACCGGGACGACCCCCGGCCGGTGGTGCAGAAGTTCCTTAAGGAGTACCGGGCGCGCTACAAGATCGAACCCGACATGGTGGGGGCCTCCGCCTACGACGCCTTCATGATAATCGTGGAGGCCATCAGGAGGGCGGGGAGCGCGGACCGGAAGGCTATCCGGGACGCCATCGCCAAGACGTCCGCCTACAACGGCCTCACGGGCATAATCCGGGGCTTCGACAGCCGCGGGGAGGTCATGAAGCCCGTTCAGGTGCAGATCGTGAGGAACGGCAAGTTCCGCCACTTCGGCATGATCGACAACCCGGACATAATAACCCCCTGATGGGGATCCGGGCTGTTGACAGGGGGCCCGAGGGCTAATATAATTCTCTCCGTTGTGACTGGGGCTGTGGCGCAGCGGGAGCGCGCTTCCTTGGCATGGAAGAGGTCGGGGGTTCAACTCCCCCCAGCTCCACCAGGACTCACGGGGCCGTCTTCGGACGGCCCCTTTCGATTTTTCCACCAATTCCTCCCAATCTTCAGATCCAAATACCGGGGGCCTTCCCGTCGGTAAGTCCCGACCCCATACGTCGGAATTTGCGTTCAATACCCAAGAGACATTTCGGATTTAACTTTCATACTTGAAGGTTTTGTCCGGCAATGTAGTATTTGCTTCGGGTCGTTCGCGTTTTTGTCGTGAATTTTGGAAGGAGGATGTTTCGTGGAGGGAAGGGAGACTTTTTCGGGCAAGATAGGTTTCGTTTTGGCCTGCGTGGGGGCCGCCATGGGGCTCGGTAGCATATGGCTCTTCCCCTGGAGGCTGGGGGCCTTCGGCGGGGCGGCCTTTCTGATCCCCTACCTGGCCTTCACCTTCGGCTTGGCGGTAACGGGCCTCATGGGGGAGTTCGCCTTCGGTCGGAGCCAGAGGGCGGGGGCCATCAGGGCCTTCGGCAACGTGCTCAAGGAGCAGGGGGTGGGCTTCGGGGGTGCCCTGGGCCTCATCCCGGTGCTGGGCGTCAGCGGGGTCTTCGTCTTCTACCTCATAGTCTGCGGCTGGGTGCTGAAATACCTGGTCCTCTCGGTCCTTGGGGCCTTCGGGCGGATGGACCCAGGTCCCTACTTCCAGGCCTTTGCGGGCAGCTGGGAAAGCGTCCTGTGGCACCTGCTGGCCATGATCATCACCATGGCCATCATCGTGAGGGGGGTCCAGGGGGGCATCGAGAAGTCCAACAAGGTGATGATGCCCGCCCTGTTCCTGATCCTGCTGGCCCTGGCGGTCAGGTCCCTGACCCTGCCCGGGGCCATGGAGGGGGTACGGTTCCTTTTCGTCCCCAAGTGGCATCACCTTCTGGAGGCCAAGACCTGGGTCATGGCGCTGGGGATGGCGTTCTTCACCGTCTGCCTCGGTGGGGCCGCCATGCTGGTGTACGGCAGCTACCTGGGTGACGGGGAGGACATCCCCTCCTCGGCGGTGAACGCCGCCTTCTGGACCACGGTGGCGTCCATCCTCTCCGCCCTGGTGACCATCCCTGCCGCCTTCGCCTTCAAGCTGGACGTGGGGGCCGGCCCGTCGCTACTCTTCATAACGGTGCCCCACATCTTCGGCTCCATGCGGGGTGGCTACGTCTTTGGGGTGCTGTTCTTCCTGTGCGTCCTCTTCGCCGCCGTGTCCTCCGCCATAAACCTGATGGAGGTGCCGGTGGAGGCGGTGATGGACCGCTTTAAGCTGAGCCGCATGAGGAGCTCCCTTCTGGTGGCCGCTCTGGGCTTCCTGCTGGGGATGCCCATGGACGTGAACCTTAATCTCTTCGGCACCTTCGCCGATCTGGTCACCACCTACGTGGTACCCCTGGGGGCGGTGCTCTCCGCGGTGGTGTTCTTCTGGTTCTACGGGGCGGACCGGGCTCGGGAGCAGGTTAACCGGGGGGCGGCCAGGAAGCTGGGGGCCTGGTGGTCCTTCCACGCCAAGTACGTCTTCGTCCTGACCTCCGTGGCGGTGCTGGTGCTGGGCATACTGGTGGGGGGCTTCTAGGCTGTAAGCTAAGCGGGGGGCCAGTGGGCCCCCCGCTTCCTCACCCCTCCGCCTTCACGTACCCCTTGGGCAGCTGGAAGAGCCCCTCCGGCAGGGGCCCCTCCTTGATGTCCCTTATCTCCATGCTCCACCGGTTGTACCGGTCCGCCACCTTTACCAGGAGCCCCGTCTTGGAGCTGACCCACTTGACCAGGTTCTCCCGGATCCCTCCCACGGTCCTGCTCACCAGGAACTTGGAGCACCGGACGCCCCCCACCAGCTCCTCCCCCAGGTACGACTCCCCGGTGGTGCCCGGCACCCCGTCCAGGGAGAAGTAGCCCGGGTGGTCCTGGTACCTTAGCTCCTGGTAGGTCTTGTCCCCCCCATTGAGGCGCCACACCACCCCCAGGTCCGGCCTGTATATGTCCACCGCCCCCTGGGCATCGATCCTTACCCCCTTGGAGCTCACGTATATCCGGTAGCTCTGGGCGCCGTTGGGGCCCTTGTATATCATGTAGCCCTGGTGGTCCGAGGGCAGGAAAGCCACCCCCATGGCGGGCAGCCCCCCCAGGGGGGCGAGCAGAAGCAGGATCCCCAGGGTCAACGGGCCCCAGGGGAAGCTGAAGGATCTCCGGTGGATCATCTTTTAGTGCTCCTCCTTTTTCACCGCAAATTAGGATTATTATATTATAATCCTATCTCCAGATGTACAAGACCATGGGGGTGATCAGAGATGAGTGGGGCGGACTTCGAGGCTTCCATAGGGAAGGTGGACGGGGACCTTTACGGTCTGATGGTTCGGGAGCAGGGCAGGCAGAGGGCTGGCCTGGAGATGATCGCGTCGGAGAACTTCGTTCCCCGGGCCATCCTGGAGGCCCAGGGGTCCATTCTCACCAACAAGTACGCGGAGGGTTACCCTCACAAGAAGTATTACGGGGGCTGCGAGTTCGTGGAGGAGATAGAGGACCTGGCGATCCGCCGGGCCAAGGAGCTCTTCGGAGCGGAGCATGCCAACGTGCAGCCCCACTCGGGGACCACCGCCAACATGGCGGTCTACTTCGCGGTCATGAAGCCCGGGGACACCATGTTGGCCATGAAGCTGGACCAGGGGGGGCACCTGTCCCACGGGCATCCGCTCAACTTCACGGGGCTCATATACAACGTGGTGGGCTACGGGGTCAGGCCCGACACGGAGACCATCGACTACGACCAGGTACGCCAGCTGGCCCTGGAGCATCGTCCCCGGGTCATCGTGGCGGGGGCCAGCGCCTATCCCCGGTTCATAGACTTCGAGGCCTTCGCCCGGATCGCCCAGGAGGTGGGGGCGGTCCTCATGGTGGACATGGCCCACATAGCGGGGCTGGTGGCGGGGGGAGTCCACCCAAGCCCGGTTCCCCACGCGGACTTCGTGACCACCACCACCCATAAGACCCTGCGGGGGCCCAGGGGGGCTTTGGTGCTGTGCAGGTCCCAGTACGCCGCTCAGCTGGACAGGACGGTCTTCCCGGGCATCCAGGGTGGGCCCCTGGTCCACGTGATGGCGGGCAAGGCGGTCTGCTTCCACCTGGCCATGAGGGAGGACTTCAAGGAGTACGCCCGGAACGTGGTCCTTAACGCCAAGGCCCTGGCGGAGGCCCTGATGGATCGGGGCTTCCGGCTGGTGAGTGGCGGGACCGACAACCATCTGTTACTAGTGGACCTCCGCTCCAAGGGGATCACCGGCAAGGAGGCGGAGGTCCTCCTGGATCGGATCGGCATAGCCTGCAACAAGAACATGATCCCCTTCGACCCGGAGAAGCCCATGGTTGCCAGCGGCATAAGGCTGGGCACCGCCGCGCTGACCACCCGGGGCTTGGGTCGGGGGGAGATGAGGACCATAGCGGAGATCATAGACCGGGCCATCGCCTTGAGGGACAACCATCAGGAGCTGGAGAGGCTGGCTGGCCAGGTGAAGGAGATGAGCCTGGCCTTCCCCCTCTACACCTCCATGAGGGAGCCCTGGGTGGAGGCCCGGTGATGGCTCATATCGAGCAGTTTGGAGGATGAGAGATGTCTAAGATGGATGCCCTGTCCCTATCCTACGAGGATTGGGTCAGGGAGATGGAGGCCCTGGGGGAGAAGCGCTTCCGGGCGGATCAGGTTTGTGGGTGGCTCTACCGACGGCACGTCTTCGAGTTCCAGCTGATGAGCGACCTGTCGTTGGAGTTGCGGAATAGGCTAGACGGGGCATTCCGGGTGGGGCTGCCCAAGATGCTGGGCATGAGGGCCTCCGGCAGGGACGGGACCAAGAAGTTCCTCTTCGACTTCGACGGGTCCTCGGTGGAGTCGATGGCCATATGGCACCCGGGGCGGATCACCGCCTGCGTGTCCACCCAGGTGGGTTGCCCCTTGGGCTGTCCCTTCTGCGCCACCGGTCAGTCGGGGTTCGAGAGGAACATGACCGTGGGGGAGATGGTGGGCCAGTTTCTTGCCATGGAGGCCCGGCTTGGGGAGATAAAGAACCTGGTCTTCATGGGGATGGGGGAGCCCATGCTTAACTACCACAACCTGATCGGGGCCATAAGGAACCTGAACCACCCCAAGATGAGGGGGCTGGGCATAAGACACATCACCGTCTCCACCAGCGGGATCATCCCCGGGATACTTAACCTCGCCCGGGAGGGGCTGGGGGTTAGGTTGGCGGTATCCCTGCACGCCCCGAACGACGAGCTAAGGGACCAGCTGGTCCCCATAAACGCCCAGTACCCCCTGAAGGAGCTCAAGAGGGCCCTCATGGAGTACCAGGAGATCACCGGTGACAGGATAACCATAGAGTACTCCCTGTTCGACCAGGTGAACGATTCGGTGCCCATGGCCAGGCAGCTGGGGGAGTACCTGAAGGGGCTCTCCGCCTTCGTAAACCTGATCCCCGGCAGCTGCGTGGGGGATCAGCGCTTCAGGCCCTCGCCGCCCTTCCGGGTCAGGGCCTTCGGGGACCTGCTGACCGCCATGGGCTACCCGGTGGCCATGAGGCAGAGCAAGGGCTCCGACGTGGGAGGCGCCTGCGGGCAGCTCCGGCGCCAGGTGTCCCCTGGGATCCAGGAGGCCAGCCCCCAGGGGGGCCAAAGGGGGGGCGAGCAGGCCCCCAAGGCCCCAGGTCCTGCGGGGGATTCGAAGCCCGACAGGGGCCCCAAGGGGGGCCGCCGGCAGGCTTCGGCCTCCAAGGGGGAGGGCGGAAAGGCCAGGGGTGGCGACTCCGGCGGATCCCGCAGGGGAGGACATAAAAAGCCCGCCGCAGGGGGAAGGTCCGCGCCGGAGGGGAACCGGCCCCGGGGCGAGGGCCCGGGCAAGCGGGACCGGAGCGGTCCGGGGCCCGCAGGGCGCCCCCGGGGTCCAAGGGACAACGGTCCTAGGGGCAAGCGCCCCGGCGGGGCCGGCAGGAACAAGGGGAGGTAGGGTCGGGGGCTCCAGCGGGGCCCCCTTTAGCGGTGGGGTTTGTGACCGTGGGTCATTTAAAAGACCGTTGGTATAATGACCGGGCCTTGGTTTATAGGTTGCGAGTCTTGGAGTGAAGCGGGGGTATCTTCTTGTCTTTTCGGGGAAGCGAGTTTTTGGGTAGCGAACCGGTGGGGCGGCTTCTCATGAGGCTGTCCCTGCCCGCCATGGTGGGCATGTTCGTCCAGGCCACCTACAACATGGTGGACGCCCTCTTCATAGGGTGGGGTGTTGGGCCCTTGGGTTTGGCAGGGACCGCCATGGCTTTTCCGGTGCAGTTCCTAGCCATGGCCTTCGCCACCATGGGGGGAGTCGGGGGGTCGTCCCTGGTGTCCCGGAGCATCGGGGCGGGGGATCGTGAGACCGCCCGCTACGCCTTTGGCAACCTGATGTGGTTCGCCTGGACGTTCGGTCTGATCATGGCGGTGGGCTGTCACCTGGCCCTGGGGCAGATCCTGGGCCTCATGGGGGCCTCTGAGGATGTCCTGCCCCACGGCAGGGCCTATCTTGAGGTGATCATATGGGGCTTTCCCCTCATAATGGCGGGCATAGGGATGAACAGCACCGTCAGGGCCCAGGGGCGGGCCAAGCTGGCCATGGCCACCATGCTGGTCTCCGCGGGGACCAACGTGGTGCTGGACTATGTCTTCATATTCCCATTGGGCATGGGGGTCAGGGGGGCCGCGCTGGCCACGGTCATATCCCAGGGGGTGATGGTGGTCTGGCTCATGGTCCACTTTGCCCTGTCGGGGGGCAGGATGCTTTCCATAGGGGTCCGTCACCTGGTGCCCCGTTGGGGGGTGCTGAGGCAGATCCTCGGGGTGGGGTCGTCGGAGTTCGTCCGGCTTGGGGCCTCGGCGGTGGTGGTGGCCCTGGTGGTCCGGAGCCTTCAGCGGTACGGGTCCAGTGACGCGGTGGCGGCCTTTGGGGTGGTGAACCGGGTGGTCTCCCTGGCCTTCATGCCCATCATAGGGGTCGGGCAGGGGCTGCAGCCCATCCTGGGGTACAACTATGGGGCGGGGAAGATGGATCGGGCCATCAGGGCCATAAAGCTGTCGCTTCTCATGGCCTCGGGCCTGTCCACCCTGGCCTTCGTCCTGATGATGATCTTCCCCAGGGAGATCTTCTCCCTCTTCACCCCCGAGGAGGCCCTGATAGGGGTCGGGGAGAGGACCTTGAGGACCATGGGGCTTGGCTTCCCGGTTGTGGGGTTCCAGGTGGCGGGCACCGGGGTCTTCCAGGCCATGGGCAAGGGGCTCAAATCCTTCGTGTTGTCCCTCTCCAGGCAGGTGCTCCTGTTCATCCCGCTCCTTCTGGTGCTGCCCCCCGCCATGGGGCTCAAGGGGGTTTGGCTGGTCTACCCCCTGTCGGATCTCATCTCCGCCATTATCACCGGCGTCATGCTGGCGCTCCAGCTTAGGGCCCTGGGCAGGATCGAGGATGGGAAGGTCATGTGATCCGTCGGGGGATCTAAGGGGTGGGATAAACGAAAGCGGGGCCGGACAGGTGTCCAGCCCCGCGGTACGTTTTTGGCAGTCCCAAGGGGATTCGAACCCCTGTTTCCGGGCTGAGAACCCGGCGTCCTAGGCCTCTGGACGATGGGACCGCACATCGCACAAGGGTTATTCTACCATCCCCCATGGAAACGCGCAAGGGGGGATGGGTGTTTTCCCCGTGGGTGGAACGCGCCGGGCCAGGGGGAGAATCTTCTTGGCCGTGCAGGTTGATTTGTTTGTTGATTTGTAATAATATTTATTAACCTAAAAGGACCTCATTCGAGCCTGCCGTGACCCCTGAGGGCGGGAAAGGAGGTGTGGATGCCCCCAAGCCAAAAAGGGCGAGCGGAGTTTCGGGGGCCTTTGGGTCCGGGACGGCTTGTGGGATCCGCCTTGAGTGCAAGGGAACTAGGGTTCTTGCGGATGGGCTTTCCCCCGGGTCTTCGCCGGTTCCGAGGTCTAAAATACAGACTCAAGGGGGTAACAAGACAATGAAGAAGAGCTTTGTGCTTTTCGCGGCGGCCCTTCTCGTGGCCTTCGCGGCGCCGGCCTTCGCGGCCAACCCGTTCATGGACGTTCCCATGAACCACTGGGCTTACGATGCGGTGAGCCAGCTGGCCTCCAAGGGGGTCATCTCCGGCTATCCCGACGGCTCCTACAAGGGCGGTCAGCCCGCCACCCGCTACGAGATGGCGTCCATAGTTGCCCGGGCCCTTGCCAAGGTGGACCTTGACAAGGCCAGCAAGCAGGACGTGGAGATGCTGAAGAAGCTGGTTGTGGAGTTCAAGGACGAGCTGGACGCCCTGGGTGTGAAGGTTGACAAGCTGGACAGCCGGGTGGCGGTGCTCGAGAAGGACCTGGGGGGCTGGAGCCTCGCCGGTGAGTTCCGCTTCGATGCCAAGTTCCAGAACGAGGACGATGGCTATTACGGTGTGGACGGCAAGGCGGACTTTAACCTTAACCGTTACCGCATTTGGATCAGGAAGCGGATCAACGAGACCACCAGCTTCACCGCCCGTCTGGGCCGCAAGGCTGATGGCGCCACCGATCTGGTGAAGTGGGACTACTACTACGTGACCACCAAGTTGCCCTACGACATCACCATGACCGCTGGTCTGCAGAACATCGACTGGGAGGACGAGAGGGGCCTCTATGTGGACAACGAGGCCTTCGTGGGCGACTGGGACCTCAAGGGCTTCCGGTTCCAGAAGAGCTTCGGGATGGTGGACTTCGATGCCTTCGTGAGCCACCTGGACGATGGCACCGCTTCCGTGGACGAGTACTTCATGTACGGCGCCCGGCTGGACTTCAACTTCAACGAGCAGTTCCGCCTGGGGCTCAGCGGCGTGTGGAACAGTTACGACTATGAGCAGTCCCGAAGGAGAGACAGCGTGGGGGTGAGCGACACCTACGGGGCCGACATGGAGTTCAAGTTCAACCCCTCCGTGTCCCTGAAGGGCGCCTACTACAAGCAGAACCTGTGGGAGAAGACCGCCGGTACCCTGGCTAACGACTCCCCGGTGGCCTATAAGGCGATCCTGGACGTGAAGCAGGACCTGCTCAAGTTCACCAGCCTGTGGCTCGAGTACGCAAAGATCGACGATTCCTTCGTGATGACCGAGGACAGGCACTCCAGTGCCTACAGTAACTATGGTGCCGAGGTCCTGGCGAACCGTGGTGCAAAGACCGGCAACGGCGATACCACCGTGTTCTTCGCCCGCGCCAAGCAGAAGTGGAACGACAAGTGGTCCACCTTCCAGCGCTATCTGACCGCCGATGTGTCCGTCACCGGCGCGGACGACACCAAGAACTACACCTTCGGTGTGGCCTACCAGTTCAATCCGGCGGTCCGGTTCGAGCTCCTGTACGACAAGATCGACTACGGCACCAGCACCGGCAACCAGAGCGGTTTCCGCTCCGGGGACGACCACCTGGTTCGGTTCCGGACCCACGTGGTGTTCTAAGCGCAACCCTGAAGGACGCGGGGGATATTCCCCGCGTCCTTTCTTTTTTGCCCCCCGGGTGATACCATACCCCCCGGAGGTGGTCCCCCATGTCCAGTCCGCTTCTCTTGGCCCTCCGCAGGCTGGAGGCCCTGGACCTTCAACCCTCCCACCGGGAGGTGTTGGAGGAGGTGCGCTCCAGGCTCTCCCGGGGCCGACTCTACGTGGCGGCGGTGGGGGAGTTCAAGCGGGGCAAGTCCACCCTGCTCAACGCCCTGGTGGGATCCTTGGTGCTCCCCACCGGCGCTCTACCCCTCACCAACGTGATAACCCTCCTGGAGCACGGGGAACCGGGCCTAACGGTCACCTTCCGGGACGGCTCCACCCGGGACCTGCCAATCGATCAGCTCCAGTCCTTCGTCTCCGAGGACCTGAACCCGGGCAACCGCCTCCAGGTCCGCTGGGCCCTGGTCAGGTGCCCCTCCCCCTTCCTCCAGGGGGGCCTGGTCCTGGTGGACACCCCGGGCTTCGAGAGCCTCCACTCCTCCCAGACCCAGGAGGCCCGGGAGTACCTCCCCCGCATAGACCTGGCCCTGTTCGCCCTCTCGGTGGACTCCCCCATGTCCGCCAGGGAGATGGCGCTGCTCAAGGACCTGTCATCCACCGTCCCGGAGGTCATCCTGGTGCTCAACAAGATCGACTTCCTCTCCCGGGATGAGCTGGACCGGATGATCCGCTACCTATCCTCCGCGGTGAAGCGGGAGCTCTCCCGCCCCTTGCCGGTCTTCCCCGTCTCCGCCCGGCTCAGCCACCAGGACCCGTTCGCCTGGGGCCTTGCGGCCCTGAGGGAGCACCTGTCCTCCACCCTCAAGTCCCAGGGGACCCGGATCCAGCTCTCCGCCAACGAAAGGCGCCTGCTCTCCGTGGTGGGCTCCATCTCCGCCTCCGCCTCGGTGGAGCTGGACTCCCTGAGACAGCCGGTCCAGGTCCTGAAGGACCGGATAGACCGGTTCCTGTCCGGCGTGGAGGAGCTTCGGCTGCGCAGGTCCGACGCGGAGGCGCTGGTCATGAAGGACGTGGACTCCCTGGTGGCCCGGATGGACCGGGAGCTAGATCGCCTGAGGCGGGATCTCCCGGATCTGGTGGTCCAACGCCTCCTGGACCAGGCCCGCCGGATATCCGCCTCCTCCCGGGGGGACATGGCCCGGGCGGCGGAGGAGGCCATGGACCTAAAGTCCGCCGCCCAGGACCGGCTGGAGGAGCGGGGCCGGGAGCTGACCCACCTCCTCCGGCAGCTTGAGGAGATAGAGCGGGAGATATCCCCCCGGGACTAGCCCAGGGAGAGCAGCTCCCGGTAGCGGGGGTAGGGCCACAGATCCCAGGGACAGGCCTCCTCCGCCCGGTCCACCGCCTCCCGGATCCGGTTCATCACCTCCACGCACTCCTCCGAGGCCCGGCAGGCCTCGAAGAGGTCCGGCTGGGCCTTGAGGTCCTCCATGGAGCCCTCGAGGCCCCTCACCCCATCCCGGACCGCCTCCAGGTCCCCCAGCAGGGCCTCCAGCGGGTCCCCCTTGGGGGAGAGCCCAGCGGCCCTGAACGCACTAAGGGCCTCCGCCTCCAGGGCGGCGCTGCGCTTGAGGGCGGGCAGTACCCCCTCCAGCAGCATGGACCTCATGACCCCCATCTCTATCCGGGTCCACTTCACGTGCTGTTCCAGCCGGGTCTGGCAGAAGGTCTCGCACTCTCCGGGAGACATGACCTTCAGGGAGCTCAAAAGCTCCACGTTCTCCCGGGCTATCAGCCGGGACAGGGCCTCGGTGGGTCCCTTGGCCACCAGAAGCCCCCTCCTCCGAGCCTCCGCCTCCCACTCGGGGCTGTAGCAGTTCCCCTCGAAGATGACCCCCCGGGCCACCCGGACCGCCTCCCTCACCGCCTCCAGCGCCGCGTCCTTGGGCTCCATGCCGGAGGCGATCCTGGCCTCCATCCGGTCCCCTATCCAGTCCAGCCCCCTGGCCCAGATGGCGGCCAGCATGGTGAGGGGCCCCGCGATGGACTGGGACGAGCCCGGGGAGCGGAACTCAAGCTTGTTCCCCGTGAAGGCTATGGGGGCGGTCCGGTTCCGGTCCGTGTTGTCCGCTCGGATGGATGGTAGCCGATTGAGCCCCAGGTCCATGGGACGCCTGCCCCCGATCTGGTCGATCTCCTCGTCTATCCGGTCCAGCACCCGGGTTATCACCTCCCCCAGGTAGATGCTCATGATCACCGGCGGCGCCTCGTGCCCTCCCAGGCGATGGGTGTTCCCAGGACACGCGGTGGCGGCCCTGAGAAGCCCCCCGTGCTCCCAGAGCCCCAGCACGAAGGCCGCCAGGTACGTGAGGAACTGCACGTTCCGGCGGGGGTTCGACGAGGGGGAGAGCAGGTTCCGCCCCTCGCTGTCCACCAGGGAGAAGTTCACGTGCTTGCCGCTACCGTTCAGGTTGGCGAAGGGCTTCTCGTGGAGGAGCAGCCTCAGCCCGTGCCTGTGGGCCAGCCGCCGCATGGTGAGCATCATCACCTGGTTCTGGTCGCACGCCAGGTTGGCCTCGCAGTGCTGGGGGGCGAACTCGAACTGACAGGGGGCCACCTCGTTGTGCCGGGTCTTCACCGCCACCCCCAGCCGCAGCAGCTCCTCCTCCACCTCCTCCATGTACCCCAGCGCCCGGTGGTGGATGGACCCGAAGTAGTGGTCCTCCATCTGCTGGCCCTTGGGGGGCTCCGCCCCTATCAGGGTCCGTCCACAGTGGAGGATGTCTGGCCGCCTCCTGGCCCGGTCGGAGTCGATGAGGAAGAACTCCTGCTCCGCCCCGCAGGTCATCTTTATCCACCGGACCCCCCGGTTGCCGAACAGGCGGGATATCCTTAAGGCCCGCCCCTCCAGGGCGCTCAGGGCCCGAAGGAGCGGGGTCTTCATGTCCAGCGGCGTCCCGTCGAAGGCGATGAAAACCGACGGAACGCATAGGGTGCCCCCCCGCTCGCTCCGCACCACGAAGGCGGGGCTGGAGGGATCCCAGGCGGTGTACCCCCGGGCCTCGAAGGTGGACCTGACGCTCCCGCAGGGGAAGCTGGACGCGTCCGGCTCCCCCTGGATCAGCTCGAAGGCGCTGAAGGACTCCAGCGGGGTCCCGTCCCCGTCCACGGTGAGGAACGCCATGTGCTTCTCCGCGGTCATCTCGTTCCGGGGATGGAACCAGTGGGCGTAGTGGGTGGCCCCCCGAGACACCGCCCACTCCTTCATGGCGGAGGCTATGACCCCCGCGATGGCCTCGTCCAGCTTGCCGGTCCCCTCCATCACCTCCAGGAGCCGGGCGTACACCTCCCGGGGAAGCCTCTCCCTCATGGCCCGCCGGTCGAAGACGTCGCATCCGAACACGCATGTAGGCCTATCTCCCATAACTACCACCTCTCATCCCAAAAATATGGCTAGTTGTAGCATGATGTTTGATATCATGCAAGTCTAACGAGCGATTTAATCGATTGTGATCTGAAGCCCACTGGGCTTGAAGGGCCGCCATGGGTGGTGCAAAATCGAATGGAGCAGAGGGAGGTGATGAATTGGACGTGCGGATCGGTCTTTGCGCCCTGAAGGACCTGAAGGGCCGGGACAGGCGGGCCCCCCTGGAGGCCCCCTTCGGGGCCCTGGAGGTGGGGTCCACCTTTTACGCCCTGCCCAGGGCGGAGGCGGTCTTCCGGATCTCCGTGTCGGTCCCCAAGGGCTTCCTACTGGGGGTCAAGGCCTTCGGCCTCTTCACCCACCACCCGGTGAGGTCCCAGGCCCTGCCCGCCTGGGCCAGGCCCCAGGGGGCGGATCGGGTGCTCCGCCACATGGTTCCCCCCAGGGTCCGCCGGAGGCTCTATGCCGCCTTCCTGGAGGCGCTGGAGCCCCTCCGGTCCTCCGGAAAGCTGGGGTACCTGCTCTTCCAGTTCCCCCCATCCTTCGAGCCCTCCGGGGAGGCGCTGGACTACCTCTCCGCCATCCGGGAGCTCTCCCCCGGCTGGCCCCTGGCGGTGGAGCTGAGGAACCCCCGGTGGTTCGCCTCGGGCCCACTGGAGGGGCTGCTTGGGACCGCCCGGGATCAGAACCTGGCCCTGGTTGGAGCCGATCTTTCCCCCCATGGGGCCATGCCCTGGCACCTCACCGCCACCTGGGGTGCCATAGCCCGCCTCCACGGGAGGGGCACCGGCGGTGGACCCTTCCCCACCCCGGAGGAGCGGGGGAACTACGTGTACCCCGCCCAGGAGCTGAGGCCTTGGAGGGACCTGGCGCTGCGGCACGCCCAGCGGGTGCCCCTGGTCTTCGTCATGTTCAACAACTGCGTGGGGGGTAGCGCCCTCAAGTCCGCCCTCACCATGGCGGGCCTCCTGGGACTGGGGGAGGGTACCCCATCCCAGACCCGGCTGGGGCTGTGAGGGGACCCCTTCCCTTCAGCCCCGGTGGGTATGATGCTAAAATGAAGGCCATCTAGCCATCGAAGGGAAGGTAAAGACCATGAAGCTCAAGAGGCGCTTCAGCTTCAGCGCCGCCCACTGGTTGCCCAGGTACAAGGGCCGGTGCGAGGCCCTGCACGGGCACACCTACTCGTTCGTGATCACCCTGGAGGGCTCCCCGGACCCGGAGGGGATGATAATGGACTTCACGGAGCTCAAGGGACTGGTGGAGGAGATGGTCCTCTCCAGGCTGGACCACTCGTGCCTCAACGACCTGCTGGAACAGCCCACCGCCGAGGCGTTGAGCCGGTGGATCTTCGAGGCCCTGGCGGACCGGCTGGAGGCCCCCAACCGACGCCTGGAGTCCGTGGAGGTCTTCGAGAGCCCCGACTGCTCTGCCCTGTTCCTCCGGGAGGACCGGCGGTGAGGGACCTCCAGTCCGAACGGGACCTGAGGGGCATAGGCCTGAACCGGGTGGGGGTCCGGGGGATCAAGCGGCCCATGGAGGTGCTATCCATGGAGGGACCCGCGCTACACACCGTGGGGCGCTTCTGCGCCTTCACCGACCTGCCGCCGGACGTGCGGGGCTCCCACATGAGCAGGATAGCCCAGCTGGTCCTCCAGTGGGACGGCCGGGTCCCCTGCCCCTCATCCGCCCGGGAGCTGCTCTCCTCCCTGTCCTCCTCCCTGGGGGCCAGCGCCTCCGAGGCGGAGGTCCGGTTCCCCTTCTTCGTCCCCAAGGCCTCGCCGGTGACCCGGATCCCCTGCCCCCTGGAGGTCCGGTGCCGGGTCCTGGCCTCCCTCCGGGGGGAGGACCTGTCCTTCCGCCTGGCGGTGAAGGTGCCGGTGAAGACCCTCTGCCCATGCTCCCGGGAGATATCCAGCTTCGGGGCCCACAACCAGCGGGCCCACGTCACCATAGAAGTGGGATCCCGGCGCATGATCTGGATCGAGGAGCTGGTGGCGGTGGCGGAGGAGAACGCCTCGTCCCCGGTCTACCCGGTGCTCAAGCGCCAGGACGAACGGTTCGTAACCGAAGGGGCCTACATGAGGCCCCGGTTCGTGGAGGACCTGGCCAGGGACTGCGCCGCCCGGCTCTTGGAGGACCCCCGGGTGGAGTCCCTCAGGGTCCGGGTGGTTAGCCACGAGAGCATCCACGACCACGACGCGGTGGCGGAGGTGATCCGGCCATGAGCCACCTGCCCAAGGTGCACCTCAAGCCCTCCGCCTCGGAGGGCATCGCAAGGCGCCATCCCTGGATCTACCGGGGGGCGGTGGCCCACTCCCAGGGGGAGATGGGGGACCTGGTGGAGGTCCTGCTGGACCGCCGCCCGGTGGCCTTCGGCCTCCTCGGCCCCTCGGACATAGCGGTCCGGATCCTGGGCTTCGGACCCGCCGAGGACCTGGGGGCGGTCCTCTCCCGGCGCCTGGCCTCCGCCGCCTCCTGGCGGATCCCCATGGCCCGCTCGAGAGGGGTCCAGGCCTTCCGACTGGTCCACGGGGAGTCGGACGGATTGCCCGCCGCGGTGGTGGACCTCTACGGATCCACCGCGGTGCTCCAGCTGTCCCACCTGGGGTGGATCAGGAACCTGGACCTCTTCGTCCGGTGCCTCCTGGAGGCGGTGCCCTCCATCCGGTCCGTGGTGCTGAAGAACACCGGGAAGCACCTGCCCAAGGAGGGCCTCCAGGAGGACGTGCGGGTCCTCATCGGCTCCCTGGACCAGGACCTGACGGTCCCCCTGGGGCGGGTCCCCCAGCGGGTGCCGGTCCTGAAGGGCCAGAAGACCGGTCTCTACCTGGACACCCGGGACTGGGCGGAGGACCTGTCCCGCCTGCCCCTGGAGGGGGCTAGGGTGCTGGACGCCTTCTCCTACCAGGGCCACCTGTCGCTGAACCTGCTCGCCCTGGGGGCCCGGGAGGCGGTGCTGGTGGAGCAGTCCCCCCTGGCCCTCTCCAACGCCCTCTGGTCCGCCCGCGGCCTGGGACTCCAGGAGAGGGTGACCCTCCTGGAGGGCAACGCCTTCGACCTGCTCAAGGGGCTCGACCAGCGAGGGGAGAAGTTTAATTTAGTTATAATGGATCCGCCCCCCTTCGCCCCCTCCAGGCGGAACCTGGAGGGGGCCATGAGGGGCTACCGGGAGCTGATGGTGAGGGCCATCAACCTGGTCCTCCCCGGGGGCTTCGTCCTGTTCGGCTCCTGTAGCCACGCGGTGTCCCATGATGCGTTGCTGGAGCTGGCCCTGAAGGGGGCCCTGGACAGATCCGCCCAGGTGAGGGTCATCCACAGGCCCGCCCAGCCCTGGGATCACCCGGTCTCCCCCCAGGTTCCCCAGGGGGAGTACCTAAAGGGCATACTGATGGAGGTCGACAAGTAATGAAAGCTAAATTTGATCTCTCCCCCCGGGGGGTGGTGTTCGATTTCGACATGACCCTGGTGGACTCCAGCCACGCGGTGACCCACTGCCTTAACCTGCTGGCGGAGGAGGAGGGCCTGAGGCCCATAACCCACCAGGACCTGATGGGCACCATAGGGTTGCCCTTCGATCTGTCCCTTCGGCGCCTCTTCGGCGGGTACGACCCCCGGTGGGTGGAGGCCTACAGGAGCCGGTACCGGCACCTGGAGCACTCCATGATAAGGCCCATAGAGGGGGCCCTCGCGGCCCTCGAGGCCCTCAAGGCCATGGGTCTAAGGCTCGGGGTGGTGTCCAACCGGAACATGGTGGGAGTGGTGGCCCAGAGGATGGGGCTCATGGAGTTGCTGGACGTGGCCATCGGGCTGGAGTCCGGCCTGCCCGCCAAGCCGGAGCCGGACATGCTGCTGGAGGCCCTGTCCAGGATGGGGATAAGCCCGGAGGAGGCCCTGTACGTGGGGGACACCGACGTGGACATGGAGTGCGCCCTGAGGGCCAAGGTGGTGCCCGTCGGGGTGGCCACCGGCCCCTTCCGCCCGGAGGAGCTCCAGTCCGCCGGGGCCCGGCTGGTGCTGGGGTCCGTGGCGGACCTGCCGGGGACCATAGGTCCCCTGGTGAAGGTTGGCTAGGGGGGAGCTCACGGGACCCAAGAGGGTGATCTACTGGCTGGTGCTGATCACCCTGGCGGTCCTCTGGGTATTCGGGTACCTGAGCTACGTGGACCACCACAAGAGGACCAACCCCAGGATAACCTGGGGGGTCCCCTGGACCGAGTGGTACCTGATCCCCGTCAAGGGGGCCCTCATATGGCAGGAGCGGGTGGTGAGGTCCCCCTCCTCCGGCCCGGTGGTCTACCCCAGGGGGGAGGGGCCCGTGAAGGTCCCCGCCGGGGCGGTGGTGGCCCGGGTGGGGGGGGTGAACGTGAAGGCCCCGGTCCAGGGGATCTTCCTGGCCCGGCTGGACCGCATGGAGGGCATCTGGCGTTACGCCTACCTCTGGGACCGGAGGGACCAGTTGCCCCCCGTGGCGCCGGAGCCGTCGCCCCCTCTCAGGACCGCCTCCCCGGGGCAGCCGGTGGGGAAGGTGATCGAGTTCCCCCAGGAGATCCGGTTCCTGGGCTACGTGCCCCTGGACGGGACGGTGCCCGAGTCCATTAAGGCTCGGTCCCTGCCGGTCCGGAGGGACCGGTTCGAGGTTAACCTCTTCGGGGAGGTCCGGTTCTACGAGATCCACGGCCCCAAGGCGCTGGTCTACATGGACCTGCCATGGATGACCGAGGAGGTGGTGACTAGCCGGGTCATGGAGCTCATGGTGGAGGCGGGCCGGTTCGACGGGATCGCCATCCCCGAGAGGTCCGTGGTCCAGCGGGATGGGGTGACCGGCATATACGTGGTCCGGGGGAACATCTCCTCCTTCCGGCCCGTGGAGGGACGCCCCATAGGGGGCAACCGGTTCCTGGTGATGAAGGGCCTCTCCCTTGGGGAGGCGGTCATAGTGGACGGCCAGATGGCCAAGGAGGGAAGGGTTCAGCTGTGGTGACGTCCTTTGAGCACGTGAGGGATAACCTGGCCGCCGCCATGGAGGCCATAGAACGGGCGGCCGGCTCGGTGGGGCGGGACCCCGGGGAGGTCCGGGTGGTGGCGGTCACCAAGAACCACCCGCCCCAGGCGGTCCGGGCCGCCGCCCAGGCGGGGATTCGCATCGTGGGGGAGAACCGGGTCCAGGAGGCCATGGAGAAGCGGCGGGAGCTCCAGGACCTGGACGTCCAGTGGATCATGATAGGACACCTCCAGAGGAACAAGGTACGAAAGGCCCTGGAGACCTTCCACCAGGTCCACACGGTGGACAGCCTGGAGCTGGCCAGCTCCCTGAACCGGGTCCTGATGGAGACCCCGGACGCCCGCTGCCCGGTCCTGATGGAGGTCAACATCTCCGGCGAGGCCTCCAAGCACGGGGTGAGCCCGGACCTGGCACAGCCCCTGGGGGAGATGATACTCTCCCGGTGCGAGCGGCTGGATCTGAGGGGGCTCTTCGGGGTGGGACCTCTGGTGGATGACCAGGCCAGGATCCGGGCCTCCTTCGCCTCCCTCCGGAGGCTCAGGGACCAGCTGGAGGCCGCCCTGGGGATCCATCTGCCGGAGCTCTCCATGGGCATGAGCTCCGACTACCCCCTGGCGGTGATGGAGGGGAGCACCATGGTCCGGCTGGGCACCTGCCTCTTCGGCCCCAGGAGGGGATTTTAAATTTGTGATTATATTTTATAATATGGGGCCATGGGGCGTTGGGTCGAAGCCCCGGCTTTAAAGACCTTAGGGAGGGAACCGGTTTGAGCTATCTTACGCCCTTAGACGTGGTGAACCAGTCGTTCAAGAGGGGTTTCAGGGGGTACGAGACCGCGGAGGTGGACGACTTCCTGGACCAGGTGGCGGAGAGCCTCCAGGCCTACATCCAGCGGAACAAGGAGCTGGAGCGGGACCTGGAGACCATGAAGGAGCAGATGGAGGAGTTCAAGGGCCTGAAGGAGTCCCTGAACGAGGCGCTGATCCTGGCCCAGCGGAGCGCGGAGGAGCGGGTCCGGGCCGCCCATCAGCAGGCGGAGGCGATCCTGGCGGATGCCAAGGCCCGGGCGGAGAAGATGATCGCCGACGCGGAGGCCCAGGTGAGCTCCCTCCGCCGGGAGATGAACCGGCTCACCCAGGTGCGTTGCCAGTACGTGGCGGAGTTCCGGGCCATGCTCTCCAAGTTCGACATGATGATCCGGGAGGAGGCCCCATCGGGCATGTGCGACCCGGAGGTCCACCGGGAGGGGGCCCCCATGGCGGACCCGCAGATCCGGGAGGCTAAGCCCCCGAAGGTGGAGCGTATCCCCATTCCCGAGGACCCCTTCAACGTCCAGGAGGCCCCCTTCGAGGTGCTGGACATCTTCGGCGACGCCCGGGAGGGACAGGGGGCCTGATCTGCTCGGATCTCCCGGTAGGGTCCCTGAAGGGTGTGGGCCCCAAACGATCCGCCGCCCTAGAGGAGGAGGGGATCCGCACATTGGGGGACCTCCTCCTCTTCCTCCCCAGGCGCTACGAGGACCTGCGCCGCCCGGTCACCCCCGCGGAGGCCCTGCCGGGCAGGAGGTGCCTGGTGGAGGGATCCGCCGGCAGGCCCTCCCCCATGATGGGTCGCCGGGGCATGAGGTACCCGGTGACCGGCGGAGGGGGCACCATGTGGGTCTTCGTCTTCGGACCCCGACCCATGGTGCCCCAGCCGGGGGAGCGGGTCCTCCTCTACGGCCCGGTCCGGACCTCCCCCCTGGGACCCTGCATGGCTAACCCCAAGCTGCTGGACCGCTCATCCCCCCTCTTGGGACGCATAGTCCCCGTATACCCATCCAGCAGGGCCCTGCCCTCCTGGTGGATGAGGAACCTTATCCTGTCCGCCCTGGAGCGGACCTCCCAGGATCCCCCGGAGGACCCCATACCGGAGGAGATCCGGTTCCGCAGGTCCCTCCCGGACCTGGTGGGGTCCTTAAGGGAGATCCACTGGCCCTCCTCCGGGGCCTCTTGGCGGGAGGCCCGGCGGAGGCTTGCCTACCAGGAGCTACTCCTCCTGCAGGCCTGCTTCGCCCTCAGGCGGCGCATGAGGCCCCTGGGAGCCGCCCCCGCCGCCCCCGCCCGGGAGGCGGACGTGGAGGAGTACGCCTCCAGCCTTCCCTTCCGCCCCACCCGGTCCCAGGAGTCCTGCATGAGGGCCATAGCCCAGGCCTTCAACCGGGGCAGGTTCGACCTGTTGCTCCAGGGGGACGTGGGGTCCGGCAAGACCGCGGTGGCCCTCTTTGCCGCCCACCTGTATCTTAAGCGGGGCCGGTCGGTGCTCTTCCTCTCCCCCACGGAGATCCTGGCCCGCCAGACCTTCCAGGTGGCCCGACGGCTGCTCCCGGACTTCAAGGTGGAGCTGGTAACCGGGGACACAAGGGCGGATGCCTCACCGGGGCCGGGGCTCTACGTCGGCACCTCCGCCCTGCTCTTCCGGAAGGCCCTGGGGGAGGCATCCGCCCTGGCCATCGTGGACGAGCAGCAACGCTTCGGCGTGTCCCAGCGGGCAGCCCTCACCCGAGGGGGACGGATGAGCCTCCTCATGGTGAGCGCCACCCCCATACCCAGGACCATGGCCCTGGCCCTCTACGGGGACCTGGAGGTGCTCACCCTGGGTGAGTCCCCCCCTGGGAGGGGCCGGGTCACCACCATGTCCATGGGCCCCCGGGGGCTGGGCCGGGTGCTGGATCGGCTGGTGGGAGAGCTGGAGAGGGGAGGAAGGGCCTTCTGGGTCTGCCCCTCCCTGGAGGCGGGTCCCTCCGCCGCGGTGTCCCGTCACCGGCAGCTCTGCGAGTCCCTGGGCTGGGCGAACCCCCAGCTGGTGCACGGCCGGATGCCCTCGGAGGAGAAGGAGGCGGCGGTCCTCCGCTTCAGGGAGGGGAGCTCCCGGCTCCTGGTGGGCACCACCGTACTGGAGGTGGGGATAGATGTGCCGGACGCCACCGTGATGGTGGTGGAGGGGGCGGACATGCTGGGGCTGAGCCAGCTCCACCAGCTGCGGGGCCGGGTGGGCCGGGGAGGATCGGACGGGCTGTGCGTGCTCCTGTCGTCCCGGGAGCCGGTGCCCCAGAGGCTCAAGGCCCTGGAGGAGCTGTCCGACGGGTTCAAGGTGGCGGAGCTGGACCTGGCGGAGCGGGGGCCTGGCACCCTTCACCACCTGAGCCAGCACGGTGACATGGGGCTCAAGGTGGCGGACCTGAGCAGGGACCTGGAGCTACTGGAGGCCGCCCGGGAGGACGCGGCCAGTCTGGTGGAGGAAGGGGCCATCCATGGGGAGCTCCTCCGGGAGGTTCGATGTCGCTTCCCGGGGATCATGGAGATCCTTGGGGGCGGGTGATGTTCTACAAGTCTCCCCGGTCGGTATATAATACGCAGTGAGGGGCCATGGGCCCCCGGTGATCTACGATTACGGATGGATCAGCGAACTGCACCTTGACAACCGAACAGGGGGGAATGGAATGTCGTTTGTGATGATGGCGGCGGGTGCCGCTTTGGGCGCCGCGGTGGTGTTCCTTTTGCTCCGTCATCTGGACGCCAAGAGGAACAAGGACGCGTTGAGCGAGGCGGAGCGGGTCCTCAAGGAGGCCGCCGCGTCGGCGGAGAGGTCCAAGCGGGAGATGCTCACCGAGGCCAAGGAGGAGATCCTCCGGTTGAGGCAGGAGGTGGAGCGGGAGACCAAGGAGCGGCGCAGCGAGCTTCAGCGGGCTGAGCGCCGCCTGGAGCAGAAGGAGGAGGCCCTGGACCGTCGTTTGGAGGCCCTGTCCAAGCGGGAGGAGGAGCTGAAGGCCCGCCAGCGGCAGCTGGAGGAGCGGATGGAGTCCCTTTCGGAGAGGGAGTCCCAGATAACCGCCAAGCTGGAGGAGGTGGCCTCCCTGACCAGGGAGGAGGCCCGGGATTTGCTCCTCAAGCAGGTGGAGGACGAGGCGGCCCATCTGATAGGCCTGCGGCTCAAGGAGATGGAGGAGAGGGCCCGGCGGGAGTCGGACCGCAAGGCCCGGGAGATAATAGCCACCGCCATTCAGCGGTGCAGCGCGGAGCACACCTCCGAGGTGGCGGTGAGCGTGGTGCCCCTGCCCTCGGACGAGATGAAGGGTAGGATAATAGGCCGTGAGGGGCGCAACATAAGGACCTTCGAGACCCTCACGGGGGTGGACCTCATAGTGGACGACACCCCAGAGGCGGTGACCATAAGCTGCTTCGATCCGGTTCGCCGGGAGGTTGCCCGGCTGGCGTTGGAGCGGCTGGTGGCGGACGGGCGGATACACCCGGCCCGCATAGAGGAGATCATCGAGAAGGCCCAGCGGGACGTGGAGGAGGAGATCGTGGAGGCCGGGGAGGGGGCGTTGCTCCAGACGGGGATCAAGTCCATGAACCCGGAGCTTATACGGATCCTGGGGCAGCTCAAGTTCCGGTTCAGCTACGGCCAGAACGCCCTCCAGCACAGCCTGGAGGTGGCGTACCTCACGGGGATCATGGCCTCAGAGCTGGGGCTGGACGAGATCCTGGCCCGGCGGGCGGGTCTCCTTCACGACATAGGCAAGGCGGTGGACCACCAGGTGGAGGGTCCCCACGCCGCCATAGGGGCGGACCTGGCCAGGAGATATGGGGAGCCCCACGAGGTGGTGAACGCCATAGCGTCCCACCACGAGGACGAGGAGCCCACCACCATATATGCGGTGCTGGTGGCGGCGGCGGACGCCATAAGCGCCTCCAGGCCCGGGGCCCGGCGGGAGAGCCTGGACGCCTACGTCAAGAGGCTGGAGAAGCTGGAGTCCCTGGCCAAGGAGTTCTCCGGGGTCAGCAAGGCCTTTGCCATCCAGGCGGGCCGGGAGGTGCGGGTGGCGGTCTCCCCCCAGGTGACCGACGATGGGGCCATGCAGAAGCTGGCCTACGACATAGCCCGCAAGATAGAGCAGGAGATGAAGTACCCGGGCCAGATAAAGGTCACCCTCATAAGGGAGACCCGGGCGGTGGAGTACGCCAAATGATCGACCCGGGGGTCATGAGGGTCCTCTTCGTTGGGGACGTGATGGGCAAGCCGGGCCGGCGGCTCCTCCCCGGGGTCTTGAAGGACCTGGCCTCCGAGAGGGGGCCCTTCCACTTCGTTGTGGCCAACGGGGAGAACGCCGCGGCGGGGTTCGGCATTACCAGGCCGGTGGCGGAGGAGCTCTTCGCCGCCGGGGTGGACGTGATAACCGGCGGCAACCACAGCTTCGACAAGAGGGAGGCGGCGGAGATGCTGGCGGAGGACCTGAGGATACTCAGGCCCGCCAACTACCCGCCGGGGGTGCCCGGGCGGGGCAGCGGGGTCTACCGCAAGGGGGACATGTGCCTGGGGGTCCTCAACCTCCAGGGCAGGGCCCTTCAGCACCCCATAGACTGCCCCTTCCGGAGGGCCCAGGAGGAGCTGGAGGCCCTGGAGGCTCGGTGCGTCCTGGTGGACTTCCACGCGGAGACCACCAGTGAGAAGCGGGCCCTGGGGCTCTTCCTGGACGGCAGGGTATCGGCGGTGATAGGCACCCACACCCACGTCCAGACCGCCGACGAGGAGCTGCTGCCCAAGGGCACCGGTTACATAACCGACGCGGGCATGACCGGCGGCTCCGGCGGGGTGATAGGCATGAGGTACGAATCGGTGATACCCCGGTTCATCTACGGAACCCCAAGCAAGTTCGAGGTCTGCGACGAGCGCCTCAGGTTCTGCGGGGTGGTGGTGGAGATCTGCACCCACACCGGGCTGGCCTTGTCGATCCAGCGGGTGCGGATAGACCTTTAACTCCGGTTCACGTTTCGTTTTCTTCGTGTGGTCCCGGCCCCGGGCCTTTTTAACTGGTTTTTTACCTGATCACCCCGCCTTCGGCTTTGACATGCCAATATCTAACTTGACAAAACAGGGAGAGGAGGGTTTATTTATTGCATCCATGCGACAGACTTTTCTTGAGCGGTCCTGGGGCGATTATTTAAGCTTTGGCTCGCCGAGGGGGGTGGTTTGTGGGAAAGATTGCAAGTGTTTTTGGTGTTTTGGTTGTATTTTTTATTGGTTATAGGTTTTTTATTTGGAAAAAGAGGGGTGATGGTGGTGTCTACCAACGATCGTGAACAGTGGGGCAGCAGGTTGGGCTTCATAATGGCGGCGGCGGGTTCTGCTGTGGGGCTTGGTAACATATGGCGTTTCCCCTACATGGTGGGCATGAACGGGGGCGGAGCCTTCGTTCTCATCTACCTGGCCATAGTCTTCATCATCGGCGCCTCGGTGATGCTGGCGGAGATGGCCATAGGGCGTGGTGCGGGGCTCAACGCGGTGGGCTCCTTCAAGAAGCTTGGGGGCGGCGCTTGGCCCCTGGTGGGCTGGATGGGGGTCATAGCAGGTTTCATAATCCTCTCCTTCTATGGGGTTGTGGCGGGCTGGACCATCGCCTACATGCTCAAGTCCTTCACGGGCCTCATGGAGGTGGCATCCCAGGGCAAGGCGGGGGACGCCTTCGGGGCCTTCGTCTCCAACCCCACCCAGGTGATCCTCTATCAGGCGCTCTTCATGTTCGGCACCATCTGGATCGTATTCAAGGGCATAGGTGAGGGGATCGAGAAGTACTGCAAGGTCATGATGCCCGGGCTCTTCCTCCTGTTGCTGGTGCTCATCCTGAGGGCCGTTACCCTTGACGGGGCCATGAAGGGCATCGAGTTCTACCTTAAGCCGGACTTCAGCAAGGTCACCGGAGGCACCATCCTTTCCGCCCTGGGGCAGGGCTTCTTCTCCCTGTCGCTGGGCATGGGTTGCATGATCACCTACGGCAGCTATCTAAACAAGGATGAGGCGCTCCCCTCTGCGGCCTTTACCGTTACCTTCTTGGACACCCTGGTGGCCTTCTTGGCGGGTTTTGCCATATTCCCCGCGGTGTTCGCCTTCAACATGGAGCCCGCTGCCGGGCCGGGGCTAACCTTCATAACCCTGCCCTCGGTGTTCTCCAAGATGCCCATGGGGGCCGTCTTCTCCTTCGTGTTCTTCCTGCTCCTCTTCTTCGCCGCCATAACCTCCTCGGTGTCCCTGTTGGAGGTCTGCGTGGCCTACTTCAAGGACGAGCTGGGCTGGGACAGGGCCAAGGCCTCCTGGGTTCTGGGGCTGGTTATCTTCCTCTTGGGGGTCCCCTCCGCCCTGTCTCTGGGAGGGCACTTCCCCAAGATAGCCGGCAAGGACTTCCTGGACGCCATGGACTTCGTGGCCAGCAACCTGTTGCTCCCCTTGGGCGGCATCCTCATCTCCCTCTTCGCTGGCTGGTTCTGGCTTGACGGCTGCAAGAAGGAGATCTCCAACCAGGGGCGTCTCCCCTTCGTCTTTGAGGGCATATGGGTCTGGATCTGCCGGCTGGTCGCCCCGGTGGTGATCGCCATAGTGTTCGTCAAGGGGCTCAAGTGGTAGTACCCGCGCAGGTAAAACCCGCTGGGGGGGCTTCGGCCCCCCCTTCGTTTTGTTAAACTCCCCTCATGAGGTGTCCCCTGTGATAATATCTTCAGTGTCACAAGAAAGCGGAGGGAGATGAACACATGCTTAGGTTGATGCGACTTGGCTTTGCGGTCCTGGTCATGACGCTCCTGGCCTCCTGTGCGGGGGCCTCCACGTTCACCGACGCCATGGCCAGGTGGACCCGGTCGGTGAAGTACACCAACAAGCTGGGTTCAAGCCTGGAGGTGAGGGCCACTTACTACTCGGCGGAGTACGTGGAGGCCATGATCCAGGCGGAGGCGGACAAGAACATGTGGACCAAGGACGAGCTGGAGAACTTCAAGTACACCTTCCTAAAGAACGTGCGGGTCGGTGAGACCATACCTATCCGAATCGAGTTTGAGAACCTGGGTCCATCCATGAGGATGGCCCCCTTCGATGAGCAGGTGAGCCTGGTTATAAACGGAAAGAGCTACAGGCCGGTGGACTACGACCCCCGGTTCAACTTCAAGCTCCAGGGCAAGAGAGACGGGCTGGTCTTCTTTCCCCGGTACGATCAGAAGACCAACAAGGACCTTCTGGAGGGTGTCAGGAGCGTTAGGCTGGTCATAAACGGCGGGGTCAGCCCCATCACCGAGGGTAAGAAGATAGACTTCATCTGGGACGTGGACAAGGATAACCCCTCCAGGCTATTCCAGGGCCGGGCGGCGGCCAAGCTTGAGGCGGACCGGCTCATAAAGAGGCTGGAGGTGCTATCCAAGGAGAAGCGGGAGCTGGAGTCCAGGCTGTCGGAGTTGAGCGGGGAGATCGAGTCGGTCAACAGGAGGTTGGAGGAGCTGTCCAAGCAGTAGATTTCCTTGGGGCCCTTCGGCGGCGCTCTTTAAACTGCGGAGAGGGGAGATGCGCTTTGAAGAGGATTGCGGTGCTGACCAGCGGCGGAGACTCGCCGGGCATGAACGCGGCCATAAGGGCGGTCACCAGGACCGCCATCTACCGGGGCCTTGACGTCATAGGCTTCCGGCGAGGTTACGAGGGTCTCCTTGACGGGGATGGGATCCCCCTCACCAAGAGCTCCGTGGGGGGGATAATCCTTCGGGGGGGCACCATCCTGAGGACCGCCCGGAGCGAACGTTTCCGGCGCCCTGAGGGGGTCAACGAGGCCTACGCCAGGCTGAAGGAGTACGACATCGACGCCCTGGTGGTCATAGGGGGCGACGGTTCCTTCCGGGGGGCCTGGAGACTTCACGAGATAGGCTTCCCGGTGGCGGGCATACCGGGCACCATCGACAACGACATAGCGGGGACCGACTACACCATCGGTTTCGACACCGCCTGCAACACCGCCCTGGAGGCGGTTCAGAAGCTGAGGGACACCGCTTCGAGCCACGACCGGCTCTTCATCGTGGAGGTCATGGGCCGGTCCGCGGGCTTCCTGGCGCTAGAGGTTGGAGTGGCCTCCGGGGCGGAGTACGTGCTGGCGCCGGAGGTGCCCTTCAAGATCGAGGACCTGTGCGAGAAGCTCCGCTACGCCCGGCAGAGGGGCAAGACCCACTCCATGATAATCCTGGCGGAGGGGGTCATGTCCGCCGGGGAGCTGGCCTCCCAGCTGAAGGACACCGGGGGTTACGAGGCCCGGATAACCGTGCTGGGGCACATCCAGCGGGGAGGGGCCCCCTCCTCCTTCGATGCGGTCCTGGCGTCCCGGATGGGGGCCGCGGCGGTGAACTCCCTCATCGAAGGCCAGAGGGGCTTCATGGTGGGGTACGTGAACGGCAAGATAGTCACCCCCCCCATGTCCACCGCCTGGGAGGAGAAGCGTCCCCTCAACGCGGAGATGATGGAGCTGGTGGACTGCCTCAGCATATGATGGATCCGATGGACCTGCGGAAATTGGGGGATCTTCTGGCCTCCGACCGGGCGGGCCGCATGGCCCCCCGGTTCTTCGACCCCTCCAGCCTCCATGGCGCCGCCCTGGCCCTCCGGGAGGCCCGGCGGGTGGTCTTGGTCACCGGCTTCATGATCCCCTCCGCCATGGCCCCCGAGACCGACGGCCCCCCGGGGGCGGTCTGGTTGGCCCGGGCCCTCCATGAGGCGGGGAAGGAGGTCAAGGTGATCACCGACCGGGGGTGCCTGGATGCGGTATCCGCCGCGGGGGCTGCCATCCGGGTGCCCCGGGAGGCCTTCTCCCCCGGGCTGGTGGACCCCCTGGAGTGGGACGCCCTGGTCTACGTGGAGCGGATCGGCAGGTCCCAGGACGGCACCTACCGGAACATGCGGGGGTTGGACGTGTCCCACTGGGTGGAGCCCCTGGATCAGATGGCTTTGGATGCCCTTAGCGCCCCCCAGGGGCCCACGGTGATCGCCGTGGGGGATGGGGGCAACGAGGCGGGGATGGGGAACTACCGGGATGCCCTATCCCCCCTGGTGGGGGACTTCGCCCGTTGTCTTTCGGTGGTGGAGAGCCACCTGCCCCTGGCGGTGGACGTGTCCAACTGGGGGGCCTACGCCCTGGCGGGGCTTGCCTTCGGCCCCCGCTGGGTCCCCTCCCCGGAGGCGGAGCTGGACATGTTGGACGCCATGCTGGACCTGGGGGCGGTGGACGGCGCCAGGCTCCGGAGGACCCGGTCGGTGGACGGCTTCGACCCTCCGGTCCTGGGGGAGGTTCTAATCGGTCTCTCCAGGGCCCTGGACGGGTCCTTGGGGTAGGGGTTTAGGGGTGTTGTGAGGATCCATATTAATTAGGAGGTTTTATTGGGGATGGGCCGGTGGACCCCGGGCCGTCTTTTTATTGTAGGGAGATATTTAGTTATTTTGCTTAATTCAATCGCCCCTGCATAAGGGGGTGATTGTTTTTATTTTCCTGTAAAATTCCAGAAAGGCTTGACGTTTGAAGGCATAGGGGGTATTTATTCTAGCAATTTCATATTTTGCCACCGATCTTTGTTGTTTATTGAACGACGGGTTCTCGGAGGTGATGTGGCGTCAGCTCGGTTAGGTAGTTAAGGCAAAATCGTCTGTTTGTGTGTGTTTGTTAGGCTGTTTTCTTGAATTACCTTCGTTTAAAGGGGTGGTATCCGTGTCCAGAGGGAGGGAGCAGTGGGGAAGCAAATTCGGTTTCATCATGGCCGCCGCCGGGTCTGCGGTGGGGCTGGGGAACATATGGCGGTTCCCATACCTCACCGGCGTCAGCGGCGGGGGGATCTTCGTGGTCCTGTACCTGATCCTGGTGGCCGCCATCGGCATGCCCATAATGCTGGCGGAGATGGCCATAGGCCGAGGCGGGGGACTGAACGCTGTGGGGTCCTTCCGGAAGCTCAAGGGGGGACTCTGGCCCATGGTGGGCTGGGCCGGGGTGGTGGCCGGCTTCGTGATCCTATCCTTCTACGGGGTGGTGGCGGGTTGGACCGTGGCCTACATGTTCAAGTCCTTCGGACCCCTCATGTCCATGGCCGCCGCCGGGGGCGCCGCGGAGGCCTTCCAAACCTTCACCAACGACTACGTCCAGGTGATCGCCTACCAGGGGGCCTTCATGCTGGCCACCATATGGATAGTCTACAATGGGGTGGGGGGCGGCATCGAGCGGTACTGCAAGGTCATGATGCCCTCCCTCTACATAATCCTGGCGATCCTCATGGTCCGGTCCCTCACCCTGGAGGGGGCCATGAAGGGGGTTGAGTTCTACCTGAAGCCGGACATCTCCAAGCTCACCGCCCGGACCGTCATGGGCGCCCTGGGCCAGGCCTTCTTCTCCCTCTCAATCGGCATGGGGTGCATGATAACCTACGGCAGCTACCTTAGCGACCGGGAGTCCCTGCCCAGTTCGGTCTTCATCGTCACGGTGATGAACGTGGCGGTGGCCATCCTGGTGGGCTTCGTCATCTTCCCCGCGGTCTTCGCCTTCAACATGGAGCCCTCCTCCGGCCCAGGGCTCATCTTCGTCACCCTTCCCGCGGTCTTCGCCCGGATGCCCATGGGCTCCCTCTTCTCCTTCCTCTTCTTCACACTCCTCTTCTTCGCCGCGGTGACCTCCTCGGTGTCCCTGCTGGAGGTCTGTGTGGCCTACATGAAGGACGAGTTCCGCTGGGACAGGGGCAGGGCCGCCTGGATCATAGGGCTGGCCTGCTTCCTCCTGGGGATCCCCTCCGCCCTTTCCCTGGGGGACCACTTCCCCAGGGTGTTCGGCATGGACTTCCTGGGCGCCATGGACTTCCTATCCAGCAACGTGCTACTTCCCCTGGGGGGCATCTTCATCTCCGTCTTCGCCGGATGGAGCTGGTTCGAGGGGGCCCGGCAGGAGGTCCGCCGGGGCGGTGCGCTACCCAAGCCCCTGGAGACCTTCTGGGTCCTGGCGTGCCGGATCCTGGCCCCAATAGCGGTGGCCTGGGTCTTCGTGGGCAACTTCCGCTGATTCACCCGGGGGATGGGCTTGCCGCCCCTCCCCCCCTTTCGCCTCAATCCGCCCGGTCCTTCAGCACCCGCCCAAGGACCCCCAGGGCCACCAAGGCCCCCAACGCCCCCACCGAGGACTGGACCAGGTCGGTGACGGCCTCCACCGGCGCCGCCGCGGGGCCGTAAAGGACCCAGGCGCTGGCGGTGTAGCCCGCGATCATCACCGCCGCCCCGGCCGCAATGGCCACCGGGGGCTTGAGGCGCCTGCCCATGTGTCCCACCACCGCCCCCTCCAGCCCCTTGATCACCAAAGACAGGGGGGCCCACATGGGATACCCCAGGATCAGGTCCCCCAGCGCGGCCCCCAGACCCCCCGCCGCCATGCCGATCCGGGGCCCGAAGAGGAGGGCGGCGAGGTATATGGCCCCCTCCCCCAGGTTGAAGTAGAGCCTGTAGCCCGGCACCGGTACCGACACCATGGTCAGAACCGTGACCGCCGCGGCGCAAAGCGCCCCCAGGGCCACCTGGTTGGATAACTTTACCGGTTCTTTCATCTTGGTGTTCCTCCCTTTGCGTTTTTGTGGTATCTTGTCCTGTATGGATTTTCCCACCGGTTCGCGCCCTTCGCCATGCACAACCGGCGGCGGTTGCGTGCCCCATCTGGCACCGTTACCCCGCCTGCCTAGGGAGGTCTGTCAATGAGGAATCTCATCCAAAGGATCCGCCAGGGTGACAGGGGAGTCCAGATCCTGTGCGTCACCGCCGGGATCCTCCTGGTCCTGAGCGTGTGGGTCTTCGGGGGCGGCGCCTTCGTGGACCGGTTGGAGGTAAGGGACGCGGTGTCCTGCCTGGACCTGGACGACTCCATGGAGCCCCAAGGCGTCTCCTCCCAGTTCCCCCCAGGCACCCGGCAGGTGTGCCTGTTCTTCCGATACAGCTCCCCCTCGGACGAGGACCTGTCCATAATATGGTCCCATCAGGGCAGGACCGTCCAGCGGGAGTCCCTCTCCCTCAAGCGGGGGGAGGGCAAGAAGGCCTTCTACCTCCTCAGGGAGGACGGTAGCCCGTTACCCAGCGGCGGTTATCGGGTGGACATGTTCTGGGGCATAAGGAAGCTGGCGGGGGTGGAGTTCTCCATCCGCTGACGCCTCTAGCGACCCGCCGGCCCCATTGGGACCGGAAATCTCGACAGAAAAGAAAAGGAGGAGATCAAGCTGAGGTTCTTTCTGGACACTGCAAACCTGGAGGAGATAAGGTCCTCCATCTCCATGGGGGTTGTGAGCGGGGTGACCACCAACCCCACCCTGGTGGCCCGGGAGGGGGTCCGGGACTTCCACTCCCATGTGAAGAAGATAGCCCAGATGGTGGACGGGCCGGTCAGCGCGGAGGTCATCTCCCTTGAGGCGGACGGCATGGTGGCCGAGGCCCGGGAGCTGGCGGCCCTGAGGGACAACGTGGTCATAAAGATACCCATGACCCCGGAGGGGATGAGGGCGGTCAAGGTGCTGTCCTCCGAGGGGATCCGCACCAACGTGACATTGGTCTTCTCCCCCCAGCAGGCCCTCCTGGCCGCCGCCGCCGGCGCCTCCTACGTGAGCCCCTTCGTGGGCCGGCTGGACGACATAGGCGAGGACGGCATAGGCCTGGTCCGGGACGTGGCGGAGGTCTTCTCCATCCACGGGATCGAGACGGAGATAATAGCCGCCAGCCTCCGGCACCCCAAGCACGTGATCGACTCCGCCATGGCGGGGGCCCACATAGCCACCGTCCCCTACAAGGTCCTAACCTCCCTCTTCCATCACCCGCTGACGGACCAGGGGATAGACCGGTTCCTCAAAGACTGGCAGGAGCTGTCGAAGGCCAATGGATGAGGGGCTGAACCAGGTGATCCAGCAGGAGGCGGCCCCGTCGCCGGAGCAGCCCCTGGAGGAGTCCAGGCCCAAGGACAAGGGGGAGGACCGGAAGCGCTCCACCCAGAGGGAGCAGCCCAAGCACTCCTTCGCCAAGCTGATCCAGCTGGGGGTGTCGGAGCTGCGGCGGCTGGCCAAGGAGGCCCAGGTGACCGGCTACTCGGCCATGAAGAAGGAGGAGCTGGTGCTGGCCATCCTGGGGGCCCAGGCGTCATCCCAGGGGCAGCGGCTGGGGGGGGGGACGCTGGAGTGCCTCCCGGAGGGCTACGGGTTCCTCCGGGGGCCGGGGCTTCTCCCCGGGGACTCGGACATATACGTCTCCCCCTCCCAGATAAAGAAGTTCGGCCTCCGGAACGGTGACGTGGTCTGGGGGGTGGTCCGTCCCCCCAAGACCCAGGAGCACTACGAGGCCCTGGTCAGGGTGGAGACCGTCAACTACCAGGACCCGGAGCTGGCCAGGTCCAGGCCCCTCTTCGAGCACCTGACCCCCATATTCCCCGACAGCCGGCTCCGGCTGGAGACCACCTCCCGGGAGATCTCCACCCGGTTGATAGACCTCTTCGCCCCCATAGGCAAGGGGCAGCGGGCCCTCATAGTCTCCCCCCCAAAGGCGGGGAAGACCACCCTGCTCAAGAAGATAGCCAACGCGGTGACCCAGAACCACCCGGAGGTGATCCTCATGGTGCTCCTCATCGATGAGCGCCCCGAGGAGGTCACCGACATGTCCCGGTCCATAAGGGGTGAGGTTATAGCCTCCACCTTCGACCGGCCGTCGGAGGAGCACATCCGGGTGGCCACCCTGGCGCTGGAGAAGGCCAAGAGGCTGGTGGAGGCCCGGAAGGACGTGGTGCTCCTCCTGGACTCCATAACCCGGCTGGCCAGGGCCTCCAACCTGGTGGTGGCCCCCTCGGGCAGGACCCTCTCGGGCGGCATGGACCCGGCGGCGCTCCACTTCCCCAAGCGGTTCTTCGGCGCCGCCAGGAACATAGAGGACGGGGGCAGCCTAACCATCATAGGCACCGCCCTGGTGGAGACCGGCAGCCGCATGGACGACGTGATCTACGAGGAGTTCAAGGGGACCGGCAACATGGAGATACACCTCTCCAGGAAGATATCCGAGCAGCGGATCTTCCCCGCGGTGGACATAACCAGGTCCGGCACCAGGAGGGAGGACCTGCTGATCCCCGAGGACGACCTGCAGAGGATATGGGTGCTCAGGCGGCGGATCGCCAACATGGACGAGGCGGAGGTCCTCAACCTCATCCTGGAGAAGCTGAGGAACACACCCACCAACCGGGACTTCCTGGCCACGGTCAAGATGGCCTGAGGCCCCAATGGAAGGGAGGAGATCCTTGTGAGTTTCAAACCCCGACGCAGGTGGGGGCTCGCCGCCTTCTGTCTGGCGGCGGTGTCCGCCTCCGCCGCCCTGTCCCTGGCGGCCTCCGAGAGGGCGGGGCTACTCTGGGGGAGCCTGTCGGAGGACGGGCTGGTTCCCCGAAGCGCCAGCGGGTTCGTGATGGTGGAGGTGGGATCCCCCACCCAGTCCAAGGCGGCGGAGAGGAGAGCCGACCGGTTCGGCGTGGGCCCCTTCGAGTCCCCCAGCCTGTCGGACGACGGGCTGGTGATAAGGGACGCCGATGAGGTCCGGGAGGAGAGGGAGGCGGCGGAGGCCAACAGGCCCTTCCAGCAGGTGACCGTCCAGGAGGGGGAGACCCTCTCCGCCATAGCCGCCAGGAGCGGCGTGTCCGTCAAGGACCTGGTGCGGGCCAACGAGATAAGGAACCCGGACTCCATCCAGGAGGGGCAGGTGCTCTTCGTCCCCTCCTCCCCGGAGACGGTCCTGGAGACCCTGGCCTACGTGAAGGAGCTGCATCGCAAGGAGGAGGAGGCCCAGAAGAACCCCCCGCGGGTCGAGGTGCGCTACTACACCGTGAAGGAGGGGGACTCCCTCTGGTCCATCGCCAACTCCTTCGGGCTGGACGTCAACACCCTCTTCGGGTCCAACCGGCTATCCGGGGAGCTCATAAAGCCCGGCAAATCGGTGAGGATCCCAAACCAGGACGGTATCTTCGTGAAGGTCAAGTCCGGGGACACGGTGGCCTCCCTGGCCCAGAAGTACGACGTCTACCCGGAGGCCATAAGGTCCGCCAACGGCCTTGACCTGGCAGCCAGGCTGACCGCCGGGGAGGAGATCTTCATCCCCGGGGCAAAGGTGGAGATAGACGAGGCCAAGTCCGCGTTGGTGGAGCGGCGCAGCGCCTCCGCCAGGATGATCTGGCCGGTGAACGGAAGGATAAACAGCCCCTTCGGCTGGAGGTCCGACCCATTCGGCGGCAGGAGGTCCTTCCACACCGGGCTTGACATAAAGGCCCCCCACGGGAGCGGCATAAGGGCCGCCATGTCCGGCGTGGTGGTCTACGCGGGCTGGATGAGTGGCTACGGCAAGACGGTGGTCATCCAGCACCAAAACGGCACCTCCACCCTCTACGCCCATTGTAGCGCCCTCACAGTCCCGGCGGGCCGCAGAGTCTCCCAAGGGGATATAATAGCCCGGGTGGGCAGCACCGGCCGATCCACCGGGGCGCACCTCCACTTCGAGGTCCGCGCGGAAGGGGTACCGGTGAACCCCTTGAGGTCTCTCCGGTAGCCATCGGGACTATTCGGGGGTTTCGACATTCGGATTAGATCGGGGGAGCGTGTTCAGAATGGCCAAGTTCGTGTTCGTAACCGGCGGGGTTGTGTCCTCCCTTGGCAAGGGCATAACCGCCGCATCCCTTGGGGCCCTGCTCAAGCGGCGGGGGCTCAAGGTGTCCATAATCAAGCTGGATCCCTACATCAACGTGGATGCGGGAACCATGAACCCCTTCCAGCACGGGGAGGTGTTCGTCACCGACGACGGGGCGGAGACCGACCTGGACCTGGGACATTACGAGCGATTCATCGACGAGTCCCTGTCGGGGGCCAACAACGTCACCACCGGCAAGATCTACTCCTCGGTGATAAGGAAGGAGCGGGAGGGGCTCTACCTGGGGGCCACGGTCCAGGTGATCCCCCACATAACCAACGAGATCCAGGAGCGGGTCCTCAAGGTGGCGGAGAACCGGGACGTGGTGATCGCCGAGATAGGGGGCACCGTGGGGGACATAGAGGGTCTGCCCTTCCTTGAGTCGATCCGGCAGTTCGCCGGTCGGGTGGGCCGGGAGAACGTGCTCTACTGCCACGTGACCCTGATCCCCTACATAGGGGCCGCGGGGGAGCTGAAGACCAAGCCCACCCAGCACAGCGTCAACGAGCTCCGGCGCATAGGCATCCAGCCGGACGTTATAGTCTGCCGCAGTCAGTACCCCCTGGACCGGGACATAAGGGACAAGATAGCCCTCTTCTGCAACGTCCCCAAGGACTCGGTGGTGGAGGCCCTGGACGCGGACAGCATATACAAGGTCCCCATGGAGTTGCTCCGCCAGCGGTTCGACGAGCTGGTCCTCAGGAAGCTTGGGGTGGAGGGTTACGGTCCCCTGGACCTCACCGACTGGAACGCCTTCCTGGACGCCTCCGCCTCGGCCCAGCGGGAGGTGGAGATCGCCATGGTGGGCAAGTACACGGGCCTCAAGGACGCGTACCTGAGCGTGGTGGAGGCCCTGGGACACGCGGGCACCGCCAACGGTGTCCGGGTCAAGGTCCGGTCCGTGGAGGCGGAGGACGTGGAGGAGAAGGGTCCCGAGGCGGTCCTGGCGGGCGTGTCGGGTATCCTGGTCCCCGGCGGGTTCGGCTCCCGGGGCTTCGAGGGCAAGATCATGGCGGCCTCCTACGCCAGGACCAACGGGATCCCCTACCTGGGGCTCTGCCTTGGCATGCACGTGGCGGCGGTGGAGTTCGCCCGGAACGTGTTGGGCATAGCGGCGGCCCACAGCTCCGAGATGGACCCGGGCACGCCGAACCCGGTGATCCACCTGATGGAGGAGCAGCGCAACGTCTCCCGCCTTGGGGGCACCATGCGGCTTGGGGCCTACCCGTGCAGGCTCACCCCAGGCACCAGGGCCCAAGGGGCCTACGGGGCCGAGACGGTGATGGAGCGGCACCGGCACCGGTACGAGTTCAACAACGACTACCGGAAGCGGTTCGCCGAGGCGGGCATGACGGTGGCGGGCATATACGAGGAGAAGGACCTGGTGGAGATCCTGGAGCTCAGGGATCACCCCTGGTACGTGGGTGTCCAGTTCCACCCGGAGTTCCTCTCCCGGCCCACCAAGCCCCACCCGCTCTTCAAGGGCTTCGTGGCCGCCGCGCTGGGGCGTTAGATCCCTTGAACCCTATCTTTGGAGGTGAGATTCCATGGCCAGGATCTTCAGATCCCTTTGCCTAGCCCTGGTCCTGATGGGCACCGTGGCCGGTTTGGCCTTGGCCCAGGATGAGGCGGTCTCCACCGGCTTCACCCAGAGCCTGGAGCGGGTGGAGACGGTGCTTTACGGGGGACCCCAGGCGGGGGGCCTCTTCGAGCGGCTGGGTCGGGCGGAGAGGGACCTCTTTGGCCGGGAGCTGCCGGGTAGCCTGGTGGAGAGGCAGAACGCCCTGGTCCAGTTCCTGGACAGGGGGACCCAGGGCCAGCCGGGCTTCCTCTTCAAGCTTTCGGTGGCGGAGTGGGCCCTGTTCAAGAAGGTTAACCCCGAGAGGTTCGCCGCCTCCAGAATAGAGGCCCTGGAGCAGGTGCTGGAGGGGTCCATACAGCAGGGGCCCCTGGCCATGAGGCTGGAGCGGATGATAACCAGGCTCCTGCCCGGCGGCGTCCAGTCCGCCCTGGTGACCGTCCCGTCCGGCACGGTGATGAAGGTCACCCTGCTTCAGCCCCTCTCCGCCCGGGCCTCCAAGCCCTCGGACAGGGTCAAGCTGGAGCTGGCGGAGGACTTGGTGCTCAACAACGTGCTGGTGGCCCCCAAGGGGAGCCGGATCATGGCCCAGGTGGACAAGGTGGAGGGGCCCAGGAGCTTCGGACGCCCCTCGGAGGTGAAGCTGGCCTTCCAGCACCTGGAGACCGTGGGGGCCGAGAGGCTGCCGGTGGTGCTGGGGGAGAACGCCAAGCGGGCGGCGGACCTTGACCGGGGGACCATCGGGGCCGCCGGGGCCAGCGTGGCGGGGCTCGCCATCTTCGGACCCCTGGGGCTGGCGGGGGGCTTCCTGGTCCGGGGGGACGATAAGACCATACCGGCGGGGACCCAGTTCTACCTTGAGGCCGCCGGTGGTGCCGACACCCAGGTGTTCGGATATCCCGTAACCAACGAGATGATGCCGCTGGTGGGTGGATCCGGCGGCTCAGGAGGTGCGAAATGAAAATGAACGTTAGAAACCGCAAGCTGAAGAACCTGATCGTCACCGGGGCCCTTTTGACCGCCCTGGCCTTCCCTGCTTCGGCCTTCGACCTCTCCAGCCTCATAGGGGTGGTGGGTGGAGGCTTCCTGGTCTCCGCCGTGGCGGAGCCCCTCAACAAGTTCATAAACACCATCACCTTCAACAAGGGGCTGGAGAACCAGTCGGCCACCAAGGTGGTCCCCATAGTCTCCATCGGGGACGGCACCAGGATAGGCGCCGCCCAGGTCTCGGGGCCCAAGGGGGCCATCGACAGGACCAAGGCGGTGGCCCAGCTGGAGACCTCCTTCCAGGACAAGCTGCGGGTCAAGATCCTGGTCCCCATCGACTCCGAGAACCCCATCCAGCAGTTCCGCCGGGTCCAGGGGGTTGGCGTGTCGGCGGTCATAGACCTTAGGATATAGCCCCGGTGCGGGAGGGTTGCCCGTGTTCCGATCCCTGACCTTGCTCATGGCGGCCCTCCTGGCCCTCCCCTGGGCGGCCCTGGGGGCCCAGCCCCCGGAGGAGGCGCTGGCCCGGCAGCTCAACCGGTGGAGCGCCATAACCTGGGGGGAGGGTTGCGTGGTGTGGCTGGTCCACTACCCGGATGAGATGGTGGCCCCCTGGGCGGCCCTGGAGGCCAGGAGGGGCAGGGTTCGGCCCAAGGACCTCAAGGCCTACGAGAGGTCCTTTCGGGACAGCCTCAAGATGGACAGGTCCCGCCCGTTCCTGATGACCTTTCAGGTCTTCGGGGGCCCCCTGAAGCTCTCCCCCTTGAGGGACCACGTTGCCCTCCGGGCGGGGAACAGGACCTTCCGTCCCCTGGACTACGACCGGCGGCTGGACCAGCCCATGTCCGGCATAGTCCAGGGGCTGGTCTTCTTCCCCAGGGAGGCCAGGCCCCCCTTCGAGCTCACCGTGAAGGGCATACTCCCCTCGCCGGTGAGCCTCAAGCTCCCAACCGATGCGCCGGAGATGGGAGCGCCGGTGGTGAGGGCCCTGAAGGTCCAGGACGTGAAGCCCCAGCGGGCCCCCAAGGAGCAGGGCGGCAAGGAGGCCAAGGCCTCCCAGCCCGTGAAGCCCCAGTCCCCCAAGCCGGAGGCCCCCAAGGCCCCGCCGGAGAGGTCCCAGCCCACCAGGGCGGAGACCAAGCCCCAGGAGGCGCCGGAGACACCCAAGGTTGAGGTCCAGAGGCCCGAGGCCCCCAAGCCGGAGGCCCCCGAGAAACCCAAGGAGGATCCAAGGCTGGCCCGGGAGGAGGCGGTGAGGGCCTTCCTGGAGGCCTGGCGCAGGGAGGACGTGGACGCCGCCTACGGGATGCTCTCCTCCGCCGCCAAGAAGAGGACCGGCCGGAGGGAGTTCGGCGAGAGGCTCATGGGGCACCCCTTCCGGTGGGCCCTCAAGGAGGGCTACAAGGTGTCCATCACCGACCAGGGGGCCAAGGTTGCCGCCACCCAGCGGTTCCTGATGGTCCGTATGATCAAGGAGGAGCGGCTGAGGCTGGTGGAGGAGGGGGGGCGCTACCTGATTGACTGGTAGGATTGGTAGGATGAAGATCCTGTTGCCCCTGGCGGCCCTGCTGGCCGTGGGGGCCTTCTTCCTCTATAGGGACCTGTCCCTCCCCGAGAGGGCCAAGGAGGCGGGGACGTTGAGGTCCCTGCCGGACGTGGAGGCCCAGGGACTCTCCATCGACAGGACCATAAAGGGGGAGAGGTGGTTGATGGAGGCCCAACGGGCGGAGAAGTCCGGTGGCACCGTGAGGGTCTGGGACTTCCGGGTGAGGCGATCCTCGCCATCGGGGCGGCCGGTGATGGAACTGACCGCCCGGGAGGGGCTCTACGACGAGGATGGGACCTTCGTTAAGACCCTGGACTTCAGCGGCACCTTCCGCTCCGCCGGGAGGGACTACGTCTGCTCCGGTGGGGAGGCGGTCTACCACGTGGACCAGGACCGGTGGGATCTGGCCCGGGGTGTCAAGGTGAGCCGGGATGGGTTCACCGCCCAGGGGGATGGGGGCGTTATACACCGGGACGGACGGATCTCCCTCCGAGGCGGGATCCGGGTGACCTTGGAGGTGAGGTAGGTGTTCGTTCGTATCGTAAGGGGTTCCCTTGGGGCGTTTCTTCTGGCCGCCCTCTTCCTTCTGTGCCAGTCAATGCCCTCCTGGGCATATGAGGCGCGCCTCACCGCCGAGAGCCTGGAGGTGGACGAGCACAGCGGCCTGGCGGTGGCCCAGGGCAACGCGGTGCTGACCCACGGCCAGGTCAAGCTCTTGGCGGATAGGATAGAGTACCACCCCGACCGGGGCCTGGTGGAGGCCAGCTCCAGCGGGGGAGAGGTGACCCTCATATCCCAGGGCCGCCGCCTCCAGGGCCGCCACCTGAGGTATAACCTGGAGTCCCGCTCGGGGGTCCTGACCGGGGCCCACGGGGAGTCGGAGGGGGTCTTCGTCAGGGGATCCGACGTGGAGGTGATGACCGTCGCCGAGGCGGCATCAAGGGGGCTCACGTCCAAGAGGCTCAAGAGGGCCCAGGGGGATGAGCAGGCGGCCCTTTGGAGGGATGTGTCCGCCACCACCTGCGACCAGGAGAGGCCCCACTACGTCCTCAAGGCCCGGGAGCTGTTGGTGATACCCGGAAGGGGTACGGTGGTGAGGAGACCAAAGGTCTACCTGGGGGGGGCGCTTCTCTTCAGCTACCCCTTCGACTACGTGTTGAGGGATAGGAGTGGCCGGTCCCGGCAGGAGGACTCGTTCATGCCCTCCATCAAGTACGACTCCGACAAGGGGGTTGGGATCGGGGTCTCGGGCCCCCTCCTGTACGAGGATCTTCGGCTCTCACTTGGGGTGATCGGCTGGACTAGGGTGGACCCGGAGGGATGGGTGGACCTCCGGTGGGACCTGTGGAACCGGGGGTACCTGTTCGGCCTGCTCAACCGGGTCTACGACTCGGACTCGAAGGAGATGCTGTGGCGCCCCAGCTGGGGGGCCCGGTGGACCATGGGGCAGGTGGAGGGCTCAGTCACCTGGTCCCAGCGGGAGAGCTACAAGGTGGAGAAGAGCCTGGGCAGCACCACCACCTACTTCCGGTACCGGGAGCCGGAGGTGTCCCTCGCCGGGCCCTGGATGAGGATGGGGGACCTCATGGGGCGGCTCAGCGCCATGTACGGCCGCTACGAGGAGGGGCGCACCTCCTCCGAGCGGGCCTCCCTGGGCAGCGAGGTCCTCTGGTCCCAGCGGGAAGGGGTCTTGAGGCCCAGGATCTACCTGTCCCACTGGCACCACGATTATTCGGGAGACGGGGGGTATCAGGCCGTAACCTACGGGGAGGCGGGGCTCGACTGGAGGCTAGGCTCCCTTGACATGTCCACCGTTTACGGCAGGAGGTGGGTCTTCGGCGGTTCCCCCATGGAGTGGGATCGGTACTCGGAGGCGGAGAGCCTGTACCAAACCGTGGGGTTCTACCTGGGGGATCCCGCGGGGGACTACAACTGGCGGGTATCCGTCCGGTGGGGGTACGATCTCAAAGCTTCAAGCCTGGCCCAGATGCTCTACTTGGTCTCCTACAAGCACCACTGCCTCACCTGGGACTTGATGGTGAAGGACAACCGGTCCGGCGGGGATCTTTGGTTTGGCGTCAACGTGAGGCTAAGCGATGCCCCCAGGAGCGGTTTCCAGGATGGTACCTACTATGAGCCTGTGGTGGACCAAGCGGATCAGATATATGGTGGGCTGGAGACCCAGTCTGCCTCGGAAGGCACCCCGGAGGACCCCTTCGGCGGCGGCGACTCTTCGGAAGGAAAGTGATGGATTTGAAGGTTCTGGTGGCTTATGGGGGCGACAGCCCCGAGCGGGAGGTGTCGCTCCGGTCCGGAGAGGCGGTAAAGGAGGCCCTGTCCTCCCTGGGCTGGACGGTGGAGGGGCTGGACGCGGACAGCCCCTTGAGGGTGGTGGAAAGGGCCCTCTCTGGGGCCTTCGACCTGGTCTTCGTGGCCCTTCACGGGGGCTGGGGTGAGGATGGGATGTTGCAGTGCCTGCTGGATGCCCATCGAATACCCTACACGGGTCCCCGCTGGGGGGCCTGCATGGCCTGCATGGACAAGGAGATAACCCGGGGGGTCCTGCTGGCCCGGGGGGTGAGGGTGCCGGAGGGGATCCCCTTCGATGGCTCCATGGACCCGGGAGTGCTGTTGGAGCTGCTCCGGCGGTGGGGGAGGCTGGTGGTGAAGCCCTGCCGGTGCGGCAGCACCGTGGGGATCGGCGTAGTGGACCACCCGTCTCGGCTGGACCGGGCCCTGGATGAGGCGTTCCGCTACGATCGTAGGCTGGTGGTGGAGCGCTTCATAGAGGGGAGGGAGCTTACCGTAGCGGTCTTCGACACTCTCGAAGGGCCGATGGCCTTGCCAACGGTGGAGATAAGGCCCCGGAGCGGCTTCTACGACTACAGCAGCAAGTACACCAAGGGGATGACCGAGTACCTGTGTCCCGCCCCCCTGTCGGAGCAGGAGGCGGAGGCGGTGGCCAGGGCGGCGGTTGAGGCCTACCGGGCCATGGGATGCTCGGTCTACTCCCGGGTGGACGTGAGGCTGGAGGAGGGGACCGGGGAACCAAGGGTGCTGGAGGTCAACACCGCTCCTGGCATGACCTCCACCAGCCTGGTGCCCAAGGCGGCCAATGCCTTCGGGTGGGACTTCCCGGAGATGCTTCGCCGCATATGCGAGGCCTCGCTGGCCCTTCAGCCCGGATCAGCTATACCTGATTAGCACGTAGGCGGCGGAGACCGCCAGGGTGGCGATGGTGACCACCGATCCGGTCTTCATGAAGCCCCTGAAGGTTATCTGGCAACCGTTCCTCTCCGCCAGCCGGGCCATGACTATGTTGGCGGAGGCCCCAACCAGGGTCCCGTTGCCCCCCAGGCACACCCCTAGAGCCAGGGACCACCAAAGCGGCTCGGGGGGGAAGCCCGTCAGGTGCGACACGTTCTTCACCATGGGGATCATGGCCGCCGCGTAGGGAACGTTGTCCAGTACTGCGGAGAGGAACCCGGAGGCCCAGAGGATGGTCATGGAGAGGATATGCGGGCTTCCCCCCACGTGGCTCACCACCCCCTTGGCGGCCATCTCTATGACCCCCAGGTGGTCCACGGTGCCCACCAGCATGAAGAGGGCGGAGAAGAAGACCAGGGTGGTCCAGTCCACCTCGTGGGTTATGAGCTCCTCCACGTTCACCGGGCACGTTAGCATCGCCAGGGCGGCGCCGGCGAGGGCTATGGTGGCCGCCTCCAGCTGGAGAACCCCGTGGAGCAGGAAGGCGGCCAGCACCCCTCCCATTATGGCCAGCACCCGGGGGGTGAGCCGCCTGTCCAGCCTCTGGCGGGCATGGTTGAAGGAGGCTCCTCCCCTGGGCCGGTCCATCAGGTCCCTCCGGTAGATAACCACCACGATCCCCAGGGATAGGATGAGGCAAACAAGGCTCACCGGGGCCATGTTGAGGAGGAAGTCGTTAAAGGATAGCCGGGCGGCGGATCCGATCAGGATGTTGGGCGGATCCCCCACCAAGGTGGCGGTGCCACCTATGTTGGATGCGAAGATCATGGAGAGGGCGAAGGGCATGGGGTTCAGGTCCAGGGCGTCGCAGACCGCCAGCATTATGGGGCCCATGACCAGCACGGTGGTCACGTTGTCAAGCATGGCGGACAGGAGGGCGGTGAGGGAGGAGAGCAGGACCAGCAGTCTCACCGGACTGCCGGCGCTCAAGGTTATGGCCCGGACCGCCGCCAGCTCCACCAGCCCGGTCTTCTTCACTATGCCCACCAGGATCATCATCCCCAGAAGGAGCCCTATGGTGTTGAAGTCGATGAACGAGAAGGCCTCCGACTGCTCCACCAATCCCATGATCAACATGGCGCAGATCCCCGCCATGGCGGCCGCCAGGCGATCCACCTTCTCGGAGATGATCAACCCGTAGGTGCCTCCGAAGATCGCCAGGGCCACCAGCTGATCGCATCCCATCAGTATCACCTTCATGTATTTAATTTGGTGAACTCAACAAGGGAAAACCCACCCTTCACATAGGGGGGCTCATTTGACGCCCGTTTGTTCAGTTTAGGATACGGATATCCTCTCGATCCTGAGATGCCTGGTCCCCTTGGGGACCCGGACTATGACCTCCTCCCCCTCCGCCCGGCCGATTATGGCCTTGCCCACCGGGCTCTGGGCGGATATCCGGTTGGCCTTGGGGTCCGCCTCCTCGGAGCCCACCAGCACGTAGGTGTAGGTGCTGCCCGTGTCCAGGTCCCTCAGCTGCACCGTGGCCCCCAGGCTGACCGTGCTGGTGTCGATGTCCGAGGACTCCACCACCTTGGCCTTGCTGAGCTGGTACTCCAGCCACATGATCCGGCTCTCCAGCTTCTCCTGCTCCTCCTTGGCGGCGTGGTACTCCGCGTTCTCGCTCAAGTCACCGAAGGCCCGAGCTTCCTCCAGCTTGGAGGCTATCTCGGACCTTCCATCCCCCCTGAGGGAGGCCAACTCCTGCTTCAGCTTCTCGTAACCCTCCCGGGTTATTATCACCTGCTCTTCGCCGGAACGCTGCACAGCCATAAACCCTACCTCCAAGATAGAAAGAGTTCACCCATAAGGCCCGGGGCCCCCGGGGGCCCCATCAGATGTCGCAATATACCACAAGGAGCCGTCTTTTGAAAGGGGGCCTTCCCGTCCGTGGCGCCCACCATTTTCACCTGCACCCCCATTGACAAGGGGTCAAGCATATTGTATAAAACCTCCCAATTTAACCACCCATTGGCGTCATTCCAAAGGGTCTATAGCTAACGCGATGAAGGGAAGAGTACCGGATCGGCGGGATCACAGAGAGGGGGTCTCACGGGCTGAGAGGGCCCCCATCCAGGCCCCGGGAAGACCGTCCCGGAGCGGACGCCGAAAACCCCCCCGGGGGGGATTAAGGCGTACGCGCTCCCGGCGATACCGGGATGGAGGGCCGGATCGGCTGATCCGGAACTGGAGTGGAACCGCGGCGACCCCGTCTCCTGATGGCGGGGTCGCCTTGCGCATATAAGAGGAGGTGGCTTCATTGGGCATCCTTGGTCGTTACGGCGATTTCTTTCCCCTAACTCCCAGGACCCCCAGGCTGGACCTTGGGGAGGGCAACACTCCCCTGGTCCCCCTGAGGGCCCTTGGGGAGGAGCTTGGGGTGGATCTCTGGGGCAAGTTCGAGGGGGCCAACCCCACCGGGTCATTCAAGGACCGGGGGATGGTCCTGGCGGTCTCCAAGGCCATGGAGGAGGGGGCCAGGGGGGTCATATGCGCCTCCACGGGGAACACCTCCGCCTCCGCCGCCGCCTACGCCGCCTGCGGGGGGCTGTCGTGCACGGTGTTGCTCCCCAGCGGCAACGTGGCCAAGGGCAAGGTGGCCCAGGCGCTCATATACGGGGCCACCGTGGCGGCGGTGAGGGGCAACTTCGACAGAGCCATGGAGCTGGCCAGGGCCATGGCGGAGAGGCGGGGATACAGGATCGTGAACTCCGTGAACCCCTTTAGGGTCCGGGGGCAGATGTCCGGCGCCTTCGAGATCTGCGACCAGCTGGGGGACGCCCCGGACTGGCTGGCCATCCCGGTGGGCAACGCGGGCAACGTGACCGCCTATTGGGCCGGTTTCGTGGCCTACATGAGGCGCCGCCGGTCAAGCCGGGTGCCGGTCATGATGGGCTTCCAGGCCCAGGGGGCCTGCCCCATGGTGACCGGTCAGTTCACGGACCACCCGGAGACGGTGGCCACCGCCATAAGGATAGGAAGGCCGGTGAACGCCCGGAGGGCCCGCTGGGCGGTGAGGATGAGCGGCGGGGCCTTCGAGGCGGTGGAGGACCGGGAGATCCTGAGGGCCCAGATGGACCTGGCCCGGTGTGGCCTCTTCGCGGAGCCCGCCTCCTGCACACCCCTAGCGGGGCTCCGCAAGCTGGCCCGGGAGGGGCGGCTACCCCGGGGGATCCGGGTGGTCATGGTGCTCACCGGCAACGGCCTGAAGGACGTGGAGACCCCATTGCGGTCCGCTGGATCGGTGGTGGAGTTGGAGGACTCCCTGGAGACCCTGGAGGGGGTGATCCCGTGAGGAGGCCCCTGATTTCCATCAAGGCCCCGGCCACCAGCGCGAACCTTGGGTCCGGGTTCGACGCGTTGGGCATGGCGCTGTCCCTGTACAACGTGTTCGACCTGATGGAGGAGTTGCCCCCCGGGCAGTTCAAGGTGGAGGTGATAGGGGAGGGGGCCCTGGAGGATCCGGTCCCGCCGGAGGAGAACCTGCTGATCAGGAGCTACCTTGGGGCCCTGGAGGCCCTGGGGGTGCCCCAGGGGGAGCGTCCAGGCCTGTGGGTTAGGTGCCACAACGCCATCCCCATGAGCCGGGGGCTCGGCAGCTCCGCCTCCGCGGTGGTGGCGGGGGTCCTCATGGGGGCGGAGCTGGCCCGGGCCAAGCCCTCGGAGGAGCTCCTGCTGGAGATCATGGTCTCCCTGGAGGGACATCCGGACAACGTGGTGCCCTGCTTAACCGGCGGCGTGGTGGTCAGCTGCGTCAGCGGTGGGGCGGTTAGGCACCTTAAGCTCCCCCAGCCCCCGGAGGACCTGCTGGCGGTGGTGGCGGTGCCGGACGTGAAGGTTAGTACCCAAGAGGCCCGGAGCGCCCTGCCCAGCCGGGTGGACTTCCACGACGCGGTCTTCAACGTGGGCCGGGCCGCCATGCTGGCCTCCGCCTGGGCCATGGGCAGGTACGACCTGCTCCGGCTCGGCATGGACGACCGGCTACATCAGCCCTACCGGGCCAAGCTATTCCCCGGTGGGGATCAGATAATGGAGCGGGTCTCGGACGTGCAGGGGTGCCTTGGGGTGGCCATAAGCGGCTCGGGCCCCAGCGTAATAGCCCTGGTGAAGGGCTCCCCCAGCCTGGTTGCCCAGGCCATGTGCGGCACCTTCCGGGAGAACGGGGTCAGGTCCAAGTTCTTCGTTCTCAGGTGCCCACCCAGGGGCGCCGAGGTCAGGCGGATAGGGGGGAGGTGAGGTCCATGGATCGGGGCCTTCCATTGACGGTGCTCAAGTTCGGAGGCAGCTCCGTGGCGGATCCCGCCAGGATGAGGGAGGTGGCCCGGCGGGTCAGGTCCGAGATGGACCGGGGCTTCCGGGTGGCGGTGGTGGTGTCCGCCATGGGGAAGACCACCGACCGGCTCATATCCCTGGCCCGGGACGTGAACGTCCGGTTAGACGGGAGGGAGCTGGACCAGCTGCTGGCCACCGGGGAGCAGCAGAGCGTGGCCCTCTTGGCTCTGGCCCTCAAGGCGGAGGGGGTGATGGCCCAGTCCTTCACCGCCCCCCAGGCGGGGTTCAAGGCGGTGGGCTTCCCCATGGAGGGAAGGATCTATCGGGTGGACGCCCAGGGGGTGGAGGAGGCCCTGGCGAACGGGGTGGTGCCGGTGGTGACCGGCTTCCAGGCGGTGACCGACCGGGGGGACCTGATAACCCTTGGGCGGGGGGGCTCGGACCTGTCCGCCGTGGCCCTGGCGGCGGCCCTTGGGGCCCACAGCTGCCAGATCCTGAAGGACGTGGCGGGGATAATGTCCGCGGACCCCATGGTGGTAAGGGGGGCCAGGAAGCTGAAGGTCCTGAGCTACGAGGAGTGCATGGAGATGTCCGCCCTGGGGGCCAAGATGCTCCAGGCCAGGAGCGTGGAGATGGCCATGCGATATCAGGTGCCCCTTTACGTGGGGTCCAGCTTCACCGATGAAGAGGAGGGGACGTGGGTCATGTCGAACCCGGTTAGCGAGGGACTGGTGATAAGGGCGGTGGTGCACGACACCAACGTGGCCAAGATAACCGTGATAGGGGCACCGGACATGCCCGGCGTGGCGGCCCGGCTGTTCAGGAGCCTGGAGCGGCGGGGGATAGGGGCGGAGATGATCGTCCAGAACACCATGAGGGGGGGGCTGACGGACATGACGTTCCTGGTTAAGAAGTCCTCCCTGGACGACGCCATCGATGTGACCCAGGAGTTCTGCTCTCAGGTGGACGCCCAGGGGGTCAGCTTCGACTCCGAGGTGGCCCGGGTCTCGGTGGTGGGGGCCTGCATGGCCAACCACCCGGAGCTGCCGGTCAGGATGTTCGAGACCCTGGCGGAGGAGGGCATCAACATAGACATGATCTCCTCCAACGCCCTCTCGCTCACCTGCGTGCTGTCCGCGGACCGCTGCGAGGATGCGGTCCGGGCCCTGCACGAGGCCTTCGTGGAGGAGGCGTCCTTCTGATGCGGGTGGCGGTGCTTGGGGCCACCGGGCTCGTGGGGGGATGGATGCTCAGGGTGCTGGAGGGGAGCAGGCTTCCGGTGGAGAGGGTGATCCCCCTGGGATCCGAGAGGTCCGCGGGGAAGAGGGTCATCTTCAGGGGGGAGGAGATAGAGGTTTTCCCCGTGGAGGAGCGCCACTTCCACCGGGTGGACCTGGCCCTATTCTCCGCCGGATCCGGGCCCTCCAAGAGGTGGGCGCCGGTGGCGGCCTCAAGGGGGGCGGTGGTGGTGGACAACAGCTCCGCCTGGAGGATGGATCCCCAGGTCCCCCTGGTGGTCCCGGAGATCAACCCCCACCACCTGGGCAACCACCGGGGGATCGTGGCCAACCCCAACTGCGCCACCATCCAGGCCCTCATGGCCCTCTATCCCCTTCACCGGCGATATGGCCTTCGGTACTTCTCCGCCGCCACTTACCAGTCCGTTTCGGGCACCGGCAAGCGGGCGGTGGAGGAGCTGAGGGCCGCCTCCCAGGCGTTCCTCCGGGGGGAGGATTTCTCTCCCTCGGTCTACCCCCGGGACGTGGCGTTCAACCTGCTCCCCCACATAGGCCCCTTCGACCGGGATGGAATATCCGAGGAGGAGTGGAAGATGGTGAGGGAGTCCAGGAAGATCCTGGACATGGAGGACCTCCGGGTGAGCGTCACCACCGTCCGGGTCCCCACCTTCAGCTGCCACGGGGAGGCCATAAGCGCCTCGTTCCAGGAGCCCGTGAATCCCCGGGAGGCCCGGGAACTGCTGGAGGCCTTCCCCGGCGTCCGGGTGGTGGATGACCCAGATGCGGCCCTCTACCCCACCCCCAGGGACGGGGCGGGCCTGGGGGACGTGCTGGTGGGCCGGATAAGGCCCGACACGGGGCTGGAGAACGGGCTCGCCATGTGGGTGGTGTCCGACAACCTACTCAAGGGGGCGGCGCTGAACGCGGTCCAGATCGCAGAGGCCCTCTTCGCCGGGTGATATCCGGTATCCCATGAATGGTAGAATAGGGGCGCCCCTCGGGGCGTCCTTTAAGTTTTGGGGAGGTAGATCGGATGAAGACCTTTCGTTTGGCCCTTGGGATCCTTATCTGGGCGGCCATGGCCGCCGGGGCCCTGGCGGGGCAGGTTCAGCTCACCGCCCATCGGCTGGACTACGACCCCCGCACGGAGCGCTTCCGGGCTGAGGGGGATGTGGTGGTCCGGAAGGACCAGCTGGAGGCCCGGGGCTCCGTGGGGGAGGGGACCGTGGACGGCCATAGTTTCACCCTCCGGGGCGACGCGGTGGCGGTGTCCAGGAGGGACAACGTGACCGTAAGGGCCCAGACCATCCAGGTGAACTCCCTCAAGGGGGGCGGCTACTCCCTGTCGGCCCAGGGCAACGTCCGGGCCACCCGGGGGGACGAGACCGTCACCTGCCAGAGCGCCCGCTGGGACTCGAGCGGGCGGAGCTACGTTCTGAAGGGGGCGGTCAATGGTACGTTCCTGGGTCGCCAGGTGGACGCGGACCAGGTCCAGCGGGAGGGGGCCTCCTTCTCGGGGGTGAACGTCCGGAGGTACGCGGACCTCAAGGGGGGCTTCGAGGTCTCCGCCCGGCGGGTGGATGGCACCCTGGGCCGGAACGACCAGGTGCTCTCCGCCACTGCGGAGGGGGACCTCACCTTCGTCACCCGGGACCGGGAGGGGAGGCGGACGGTCCTCACGGGAGATAGGGGGGCCTACTCCGTGGCGGACGACACCCTGACCGTATCGGGCTCCGCCAGGGCGGTTCAGGAGGGCGGCAGGACCATATCCGCCCAGCGTATGGTCTACCACATCGCCGCCCGGAGGCTGGAGGCCCAGGGGGCCATCCAGGTGACCTTCCCGGTGAGGGACGGGGGAAGCGAGGGGGAAAAGCGGTGAACGAGCCCCGGGTCGGGACGTTGAGCGTGGTCCAGGTGGCCAAGAGCTACCGGGGCCGGCGGGTGGTGGACCGGGTGTCCTTCCAGGTCCGCCGGGGCTCCGTCACCGGGCTTCTGGGGCCCAACGGGGCAGGGAAGAGCACCACCTTCTACATGACCGTGGGGCGCATAAGGCCCGACGAGGGGTCGGTGCTGATCGACCAGGAGGATGTGACCCACCTCCCCATGTATCAGCGGGCCCGGCGGGGGCTGGGCTACCTGCCCCAGGAGGCCTCCATCTTCAGGAACCTGACGGTGCGGGAGAACCTGGAGCTGGTGTTCCAGGAGCTGGGTTGGTCCCCGGGGGACTACCTGCCCCGGGTGGACCAGCTCCTGGAGGAGTTCGGCATAGGTCACATAGGGGACACCAAGGGCTACGCCCTTAGCGGCGGGGAGCGCCGGAGGGTGGAGATCGCCCGTTGCGTGGCCTTAAGGCCCTCGTTCCTCCTTCTGGACGAGCCCTTCAGCGGCATAGACCCCATAGCGGTCTACGACATCCAGCAGATGATCCTGGCCCTGAAGGAGAAGGGCTACGGGGTGCTCCTCACGGACCACAACGTCCGGGAGACCCTGAGCATAACCGACGAGACCTACCTTATCCACCAGGGCCGGGTGGTGGTCCACGGTACCCCCGATGAGGTGGCCCAGAGCGAGGTGGCCCGTAAGTTCTACCTGGGGGAGGGTTTCAGTTGGTGACCCAGCCTAACCGATCCCCCGGGGCGTCCATGTCCCGGATGGTGGGCAACGCCCTGAGGATGACGGTGGGGACCCTGGCGAGCCGGGTGTTGGGGCTGGTCCGGGAGATGATAACCGCCGCGGTCTTCGGCGTCACCCGCCAGCTGGACTCCTTCTACGTGGCCTATACCCTGGCCAACCTGGCGAGGCAGCTACTGGCCGAGGGGGCACTGTCCGCCGCATTCGTGCCGGTCTTCACCCGAGTTCTCAGGGACCGGGGGATGGACCGGGCGGCCCGCCTGGCCCGGCAGGCCTCAGCGGTGCTGATCGGATGCACCCTGGTGGCGGTGATCCTGGGGATCCTGTCCTCCGGCCAGCTGGTGTCCCTAATGGCCCCGGGTTTCTCCCCCGAGGAGCGGGCCTACACCGCCCGGGTCACCGCCGCCCTGTTCCCCTTCCTGTTCTTCATGTCCACCGCCGCCCTGGCCATGGGGGTGTTGAACAGCCTGGACAGGTTCTTCGTCCCCGCGGTGGCCCCCGCCCTGAGCAACCTGGTGTTCATCCTGTCGGTATGGGTCTGGTACCCCAAGGTGACCGTGTGGCATCTGGTGGCGGCGGTGATGATGGGTGGGGCATCCCAGATGGCCCTCCAGTGGGTCTGGAGCTATCGCTGCGGGGTGCCGCTGGCGCCGGAGCGGCCGGACCTGGAGGATCCGGACCTAAAGCGAATGCTCAAGCTGTTCCTTCCCTACGCGGCGGGGCTATCGCTGAACCAGCTGAACCCGGTCATAAGCCGGATGCTGGCGTCGTTCCTGGAGAGCGGCGCCATATCGGCGCTGAACTACGCGGACCGGGTCCTTCAGCTACCGCTTGGGCTCTTCGTGGTGGCCACCTCCCAGGCGGTGCTCCCCATGCTCTCCCGGATAGACCCGGAGGACGTGGCCTCCTTCCGGGACTTCCTGCGGGACGCCCTCCGGTTCAACCTGCTGGTGGTGCTTCCCGTGTCGGTGGGGCTTGTCCTCTTCGCCCGCCCCACGGTGCACCTTCTGTTCTACCGGGGGGCCTTTGGCCCGTGGGCCCTGGAGGCCACCTCCGGGGCCCTCAGGATGTACGGCCTGGGGCTGGTGTTCATGAGCTGCAACTCGGTGATAATGCGGGCCCTCTACGCCAGGGGCATGGCCCGGGCCGCCATGGGGGTAACGGGCGTTACGGTGGTGTCCAACCTGGTCCTGGGGGCGGTGCTCATGAGGTTCATGTCCTACTCGGGCCTGGCGCTTGGGACCTCCCTGGCCTTCCTCCTGGCGTCCATCGCCGGGGGGCTGGCCATATCCCGCCGGATGGGGCTCCCCCTGGGGCTATTGGACCTCCGGTGGGCTGTTAGGCAGGGCCTCCCCCTCCTGGCCCTTACGGTGACCCTCGGGGCCTACGGGGGCTTTCTAGGCTACCCTTACCAGGGGGGGGTTGGGGCCCGGGTTGGGTGGTTCGTCCTCTGCGGCGTCCTGGCGGCAGTGTCATACTTCGGTTGCGCGGCCCTGGTGGGCCTTGAGGAGCTGCGGCTGCTTCGCCGCTCCGGAGGCAGAAGGGAGATGAGATAGGGTATGAGGAATCCTGGGGTGGGTTTGCGTTGGTTCGTGGCAGTGCTCTTGGCCCTACTGGTTGCTCCCTGCTCCTGGGCCATGGACGAGGAGCTGGAGCGGGTGCTTCAGTCCCAGGGGGTCCGGTTCCACGTGGAGGGGCAGGTGCTGGGGGACATGGTGATCGGGTCCCGGGGGACCGTGGAGGTGATCTGGGTCAACCGGCGCCTAGCGGAGGCCCTATCCAGGGCCCAGTTCCCGCCCCAGTGGCTGGTTGACCAGGTTCAGAAGCTGGACTCGGTACCCCGGGGGCACAGCCTCTTCGCGGTGGCGGTGAGGGCCAATAAGCCCTTCACGGTGGACCTTAACAGGCTCATAATAGGGGTCCCCCTCAGGAGAGAGCTCCTCCTCACCAGGGAGGACCGGATGCTCACCGAGCTCTCCTCCGGGGAGGAGAGCTTCTTCGGCGTCCTGGCGCCGGTGACGGTCAAGCCCGGGTCCTCCATCCCAGTGGGCTACGGGGAGGACAGGGCGGAGCTGAAGGTCTCCCGGTGAGGGCCGGGGGCGGACGGATCTATTTTCCGGAGGTGTTTGCTTTGCACGTCTATCGTTGTGTTGAGTGTGGCAGGAGGATCCAGTCGGATAAGCACCTTAGTTCCTGTCCCCACTGTCGGTGCAAGGTGCTGATCCACGAGTCGGGGGAGCGGCGCAAGTCCTGTTCCTGTGGCGGCTCCCGGTGCGGCACCTGCGGCAGTTGCTCCTGCGGATGACCATGGACTCCCCCTTTCTGGTCCTGGGGATCGAGAGCAGCTGTGACGACACCGCGGTGGCGGTACTGGAGGAGCCCAGGAGGATCCGGGCCTCGCTGGTGATGAGCCAGGTGGAGGACCACGCCCCTCACGGGGGGGTGGTCCCCGAGCTGGCCAGCCGCCGCCACCAGGAGGCCATCATGGGGCTGGTGCGCAGGTGTCTGTGGCAGGCGGGGGTCTCCAACCCCATGAGGCAGCTGTCCCTCATAGCGGTTACCGCCGGGCCGGGCCTCATGGGCTCCCTGCTGGTGGGGGTTATGGCCGCCAAGGGACTGTCCCAGGGTTGGGAGGTGCCCATCATGGGGGTGAACCACATGGAGGGTCACCTCTTCGCCAACGTGCTGGCCCACCCGGATCTCAAGCCCCCGTTCCTGTGCCTCATCGTGTCCGGGGGCCACACGGAGGTTCACCTGGTCAGGTCCTTCGGGGACTACCGGCTGCTGGGGGCCACCCGGGACGACGCGGTGGGGGAGGCCTACGACAAGGTGGCCAAGATGCTTGGGCTGGGGTACCCCGGTGGGCCGGTGATCGACCGCCTGGCCCGGGAGGGGGACCCGGACAGGTACCAGTTGCCGGTGCCCTTCAAGGGGAGCTCCCAGGTGGAGTTCAGCTTCAGCGGTCTCAAGACCGCGGTGCTCTGGCTGGTGCGTCGGGAGGGGGAGGCCCTTTCGGTGCCGGACCTTTGCGCCTCCTTTCAGAGGGCGGCGGTGGAGTCCCTGGTGTCCAAGGTGAAGCTGGCCATGAACCAGACCGGGGTCCGGACCGTGGCGGTGTCCGGGGGCGTGGTGGCCAACCGGGAGCTTCGCCGGAGGCTGGAGGACCTGGCGGGCTCCTCCGGCGGGAGGGTCCGGGTCTACCTGCCCCCCCTGGAGCTGTGTACCGACAACGCCGCCATGGTGGCCGCCGCTGGTCTTTGGGCCTACCGGCGTGGTGTCAGGGACGACCTCAGCTTCCGGGCGGACCCCTCCTGGGAGTTGAGCCGCTAAGTCAAAAAACATCAAAAAACAGAGCTTTGGCCGGTTAGGGCGGGTTATATCCGCTCTAACCGGTTTTATTTGGCGCTGATCGTTCTTGAGATGTGGGCCCCCATTGAATAGACTTTCACCTGCAAGGTTTAGCACTCGGCACATGGGAGTGCTAACACGGAACCGGGGAGCCCCGGTCCGGGATGAGGCAAAACCAAACTCCAAGGAGGAGGGATTTAGATGCAGCTTAGGCCTCTTGGCGACCGTCTGGTGGTGAAGGCGGTGGAGAAGGAGGAGATGACCAAGGGGGGCATAGTGCTTCCCGACACCGTCAAGGAGAAGCCCGTGGAGGGCGAGGTTGTGGCGGTGGGCACCGGCAGGGTTCTGGATAACGGCCAGCGCCTTCCCATGGAGGTCAAGGTGGGCAACCGGGTGATCTACAGCAAGTACTCCGGCACGGAGGTCAAGTTCGACGGCCAGGAGTACCTGATCCTGAGCGAGCGGGACGTGCTCGCCATCGTTGAGAAGTAAGCGAATCCCAAACCAGGTTTCAGGATAGAAGGAGGGCGAGTCTAGAATGCCGAAGGTTCTGCTTTTCAGGGAGGAGGCCCGCAGGGCCCTTGAGCGGGGCGTCAACAAGGTGGCGGACACGGTGGGCGTGACCCTTGGTCCCAAGGGCCGCAACGTGGTTCTGGAGAAGAAGTTCGGCTCCCCCACCATAACCAATGACGGGGTCACCATAGCCAAGGAGATAGAGCTGGAGGATCCGTTTGAGAACATGGGGGCCCAGCTCCTCAAGGAGGTGGCCTCTAAGACCAACGACGTGGCTGGTGACGGTACCACCACCGCCACCGTGCTTGCCCGGGCCATGATCCGGGAGGGCCTCAAGAACGTGGCCGCCGGCGCCAACGGCATGCTGCTCCGCCGGGGCATCGAGAAGGCGGTTGACGTGGTGGTGGAGGAGCTCAAGAAGCAGGCCATCCCCGTTAAGGAGCACTCCAAGATCGCCCAGGTGGCCTCCATCTCCGCCAACGACAAGAGGATCGGTGAGCTCATCGCCGAGGCCATGGACAAGGTCACCGAGGACGGGGTCATCACCGTGGAGGACAGCCAGACGGTGGGTACCACCCTTGAGATGGTGGAGGGCCTCCAGTTCGACAAGGGCTACGTGAGCCCCTACATGATCACCAACCCGGAGAGGATGGAGGCGGTCCTGGAGGACGCCTACATCCTGGTCCACGACGGCAAGATCAGCAACGTCAAAGACCTGCTCCCCATCCTGGAGAAGGTGGTCCAGACCGGCAAGCCTCTGCTGATCATCGCTGAGGACGTGGAGGGCGAGGCCCTGGCCACCCTGGTGGTCAACAAGCTCCGGGGCATCTTGCAGGTTGTGGCCGTCAAGGCCCCCGGCTTCGGCGAGAGGCGGAAGGCCATGCTCCAGGACATAGCCATCGTCACCGGCGCCAAGGTGATCAGTGAGGAGATCGGCATAAAGCTGGAGAACGCGGACATCTCCATGCTGGGCCGGGCCAAGAAGGTCCGGGTGGCCAAGGAGGAGACCACCATCGTGGAGGGCGCCGGGGATCCCCAGACCATAAAGGACCGGGCCGCCCAGATCCGCAAGGAGCTGGAGGACTCCACCTCCGAGTACGACAAGGAGAAGCTCCAGGAGCGGCTCGCCAAGCTGGTGGGCGGCGTGGCGGTCATCCAGGTTGGCGCCGCCACTGAGACGGAGCAGAAGGAGCTCAAGCACCGCATCGAGGACGCCCTCAACGCCACCAGGGCGGCGGTGGAGGAGGGCATCGTCCCCGGCGGTGGCGTGGCCCTGGTCTCCTGCGCCAACGTGCTGGACGAGTTCATCTCCAAGCTGGAGGGGGACGAGAAGACCGGCGCCTCCATCGTGCGGAAGGCCCTCACCGAGCCCCTCCACCTGATAGCCACCAACGCGGGCCTGCAGGGCGACGTGGTGGTGGAGCGGGTCCGGGACCTCAAGAAGGGCCAGGGGCTTGACGCCTCCACCGGCGAGTACGTGGACATGATCGAGTCCGGGATCATCGACCCCGTGAAGGTCACCCGGAGCGCGGTCCAGAACGCGGGCTCCATCGCCGCCATGATCCTCACCACCGAGGTGCTGGTGGCGGACAAGCCGGAGAAGAAGTCCGACATGCCCAAGATGCCCGGCGGCATGGACGACTACGACTAATCCTGACCGGATCGAACCGATCCATCACCGGGGCGGGGGAATCTCCCCCGCCCCGGTTTCGTTTACCATAGCACCTGTCCTGGACTATCATTCCACCCAAGACCCGATGCTTGAACCGGGATCTGCCAAATTACGAGGTAATGGGTGAAGCCCGTGAACCATCCCATCCAGTGCCCTCCCTCCCGGTTGCCCTGATGGCCCTGCTGGTGACCTGCGCCACCGCTGATCCGCCTGCCGAATGTGGCGCCTAAAGTGATCCCAATCGGTGCCTTCCTCCTGGTTTCTAACCCCATGGCCTTCCACGCCATCGCAGGGCGTTTGGGAGGAGGACCCGGGCGGGTGCGATCCCATGACCTATCCGGTGATGCTTATCCTCTGCGCCCTGGTGGTCCTGACCGCCCTCACCGATGACCTCCTGGGCTCCCTGGTGTCCCTGTCGGTCCTGGGGGGCTCATAGCCGCCCTCCTTAGCCACCGCCTTCATCCTCCTCTGGGTGGTCTACGGCTCGGGCTTCAAGGGGGTCAGCATATTCAAGGCTCGCAAGGAGGCGTTGGCGGTCATGGGGGCCTTGTGGGGGTCGTGGCCCTGGGCCTTGGGGGCCTGATATGGGGGGAGGCTTCCTGGCGAACCTGTGGGGCCCCTTCTCGAAGAGGCCGCCCTGGATCCGGGGACCTAAGTGGAAGCGGTGCTGGGAGGATGCCGGTGATGGCCCCCGTGCTCCGATCCACTAGCCCTTGGCCTAAGGGGGCTCCTGTGGCATACTCTTATGCGCTTACTTTGACATCAAGGGCCTGGTAATAGTAAAGGCCCATCGGGAAGGAAGTGTTTGGATGATCGACAGGGACACGGTGGTGGTGCTGGACTGTGGGTCCCAGTACACCCAGCTGATCGCCCGCAGGATAAGGGAGCTGGAGGTCTACAGCCAGATCCTCCCCTGGGACGCGTCAGCGGAGGAGGTCCTCTCCCTATCCCCCAAGGGGATAGTGATCTCCGGGGGGCCAATGAGCTGCGTGGAGGAGGGATCCCCCAAGCTGGACGAGCGGATCCTGAAGTCCGGTATACCCCTTCTTGGCATATGCTACGGGATGCAGCTCCTGGCCCACCAGCTGGGGGGCCGGGTGGTCAAGGCCCCCAGCGCCGAGTACGGCAGGTCCCGGGTGGACCTGGAGGGTCAGGATTCCACCCTCCTGTCCGGCCTACCCGGATCCTTCACCGCCTGGATGAGCCACTGGGACCAGGTGGAGCAGGTGCCCCCCGGAACCCGGGTCACCGCCAGGAGCGAGTCCGGGGCGGTGGCCGCCTTCGAGGGGGCCTCGGGGCGCATATCCGCCCTCCAGTTCCACCCGGAGGTGGCCCACACCCAGGGGGGGATGGACATCATCTCCAACTTCCTCTTCAAGGTCTGCGGCTGCCGCCGGAGCTGGATACTCAGCGACTGGATCGATGGGGCGGTGGAGGAGATCCGTCGAAGGGTGGGGGATGACACGGTCATATGCGGCCTCTCCGGCGGGGTGGACTCCACCGTTGCGGCGGTCCTCACCTCCAGGGCCATAGGTGACAGGCTCAAGTGCATCTTCGTGGACAACGGACTCCTCCGGAAGGACGAGGCCCGGTCGGTGATGGAGACCTACTCGTCCCTCAACCTGGACGTGAAGATGGTGGACGCCTCCCACAGGTTCCTCTCCGCCCTGGAGGGGGTGGAGGAGCCGGAGAGGAAGAGGAAGGTGATCGGTGAGGTCTTCGTCCGGGTCTTCGAGGAGGAGGCGTCCTCCATACCGGGGGCCCAGTGGCTCCTCCAGGGCACCCTCTACCCGGACGTGATAGAGAGCGGCCACCAGGGCAAGGGGGCCTCGGTGATCAAGTCCCACCACAACGTGGGGGGCCTTCCCGACTTCATGAGGCTGAAGGTGTTGGAGCCACTGCGGGACCTCTTCAAGGACGAGGTTCGGCGGATAGGCTCCCTGCTGGGGGTACCCCAGGGGTTCATCCGCAGGCACCCCTTCCCGGGTCCCGGGCTGGCGGTGCGTTGCCTGGGGGCGGTGAACCGGGAGAGGCTCCAGGTCCTTAGGGAGGCGGATCACATCCTCCAGGAGGAGTTGCTGGCCTCCGGCCTGTACGACTCCCTCTGGCAGTGCTTCTGCGTCCTGCTCCCGGTGAGGTCCGTGGGGGTCATGGGGGACGTGAGGACCTACGCGGAGACCGCGGTGATCCGGGCGGTGGAGTCCCAGGACGGCATGACCGCCGACTGGGCAAGGCTCCCCTACGACCTGCTGGACCGGGTGAGCCGCCGGATATGCAATGAGGTCCGGGGGGTAAACCGGGTTGTGATGGACGTGACCGGCAAGCCGCCGGCCACCATAGAGTGGGAGTGATGAGAGGGGGCCCGTGAGCCTCCCGGTCATAGCCGGGGCCCTGGGGGCCCTCCTGGGCATGGCGCTCGGGTGGGCCCTCCCATCCGGCTTGGCCTGGTCCAGCGGCTCAACGTGAGCCCCCTCAGGTCCATGATGGGCCGGCTTGTCGCCGCCGCGGTGGGGGCCATCTGGGGCTTCTTCATCGCCCACGGGCTCTCATCCTAGAGGGAGCCTCAGAGGGCCCTCTTCCCCTCCCAGCCCAGGTACTTGCATATCACCTCCCGGGAGCGCTTCAGGTCCAGCAGCTTGGGCTCCCTCACTATGGACCCGTCGGGGGCCACCTTCACCAGAACCACGGGCCTCATCAGGTCCTCCCCGCCGGAGGAGACCACAACCCCCACCGACCCGTCGGACAGCTCCACCACCGAGCCCGGGGGGTATAGGCCGAAGGCAAGAAGCAAAACCCGGCTCACTTTCGGGTCGAAGTGGGTCCCCGAGTCCGTCAGAATGTTGTTCACCGCCGACCGGTAGTGGATGGGGGCCTTGTAAGACCGCTCGGCGGTCATGGCGTCGAAGGAGTCCGCCACCGCCACCACCCGGGCGAGGAAGCCGATGCTCTCCCCGGACTTGCCGTCCGGGTAGCCTATGCCGGACCAGCGCTCGTGGTGCTCCCTTATGATGGATAGGACGTCCGGGTCGTCTATGCCCACCTTCACCGCCAGCTCCTCCCCCACCACCGGGTGGGTCTTGATCACCTGGAACTCCGAGTCGGTGAGGGGACCTGGCTTGTTCAGTATCTCCAAGGGGATCTTGGCCTTGCCTAGGTCATGCAACAGCCCCCCCAGCACCGCCTTCTCCACCAGCCGGGGGTCCATCCGGTTGACCAGGAACCCCGCTATGGCGGCGGTGTTGAAGGAGTGGATGAAGGTGTACTCGTCCCACTGCCTCACCCGGGCCACCGAGAAGAGCACCTTGGGCCTCCGGAGGATCTGCTCCACCAGCTCCCGGGCCACCTCCATCACCGGCCCCACCAGCTCGGGGGTGAGCTTGTTGTGCCTCAAGGACTCGAAGAGCCGCTTCACCTCCCGGATGGACGTCCTGGCTATCTGGGAGTCGATGATCATGTTTGGAGGAGACCACGCTCTCCACAAAGGAGTCCAACGCGTCGGAGGTGACCTCGTCGGAGCGCATCACGTGCAGATGGTCGATCCCCTCGTCCTCCAGGCGCTTCAACACCTGGAGGAGGCTATCGCCCAGCAGGACGATCTTGGTCCCCTTGGGCAGGATCACTGCCCCGTCCCGGGAGATCACGTCATCCGCCACGGTGCCGCCGAAGGTGGTCAGCTCCTCTATCGGAACCCGGTAGATGTCCGGTGTCAGACGGGTCACCCCCCTTCCTTGAAAACCGTTGTTAACCATTATAGCACTGGAGCTGACTTTTCCGTAAATTTGGCCCCCGGGCCGGTTGGGTGTATCATCTTTCAACCCCAACCGATGGAGGTGTTACCGTGTTGCCCATAGTGTGCGTTTGCGGCCTCAAGGACAGCGGCAAGACCACCCTGTGCTCGGAGCTCCTCGTGCGCCTCTCCCAGAGGGGGTGCCACGTGGGGTTCATAAAGCGAACCCACGAGGAGGTGCTATCCCCCGTTTCCACCGACACCGGCAAGGCGCTCCCCATAAGCGGCTCCGCAGCCCTGTTGGGCCCCGATGGGGTCCGGTTCGAGATGGCGGGGGAGTGGGAGGTGGACCAGGTGGCTAGGCGCCTCTTCCCCACCAAGGACCTGGTGATCGTGGAGGGGGGCAAGTCCCTCCCTTTCCCCAAGGTATGGGTGGGAAAGGAGGTCCCCCAGGGGGTCCAGGGGGTATTCTTCCGGTACGACCCGGGGGACCAGGCCCAGCTGGATGAGCTGTGCGAGCGCCTCCTGGAGCTGGCCCGATCCAACCACCGGCACGCCAAGGTGATGACCCCCGGCGGCGAGGTGCCCATGAAGGGGTTCGTGGCGGACTTCCTCCGGGGGAGCCTGCTGGGGATGCTACGGGAGCTGAAGGGGGTCCGGTTCAAGCGGGGCTGGATAGGGGCCTACGTTTGGTACGACGGGGAGGAGGAGTAGGGCGTTTTCTGAATTTGCGATACCGCCTCTTCCCTTGTACGCCTCACGGGAGATGGCTATAATCAACGTTGGCTTTTGGGTCCCCTGATGGGGGCCAGGTTTGCTATTTCAAATCGCGCTGAGGAGGTCTGGGTTATGGATTACACGTGGTTAGGGTTGGTGGCCGGGACCGGAGTCCTGGCCATCCTGTTCGCGATGGTTGTCACCGGGCGTATAAACGCCTTCAAGGTGGACAACGAGAACGTGGTGCGCCTCTCCAGCATCATCCAGCGGGGGGCCATGGCGTTCCTCTATCGGGAGTACAAGGCCCTGATCCCCTTCGTGGCCATCGTGGCGGTGCTGCTGGGCTACAAGCTGGGGTTGCCCAGCGCGGTGTGTTTCCTGGTGGGGGCGGTGTGTAGCGCCTCCACCGGCTACGCGGGCATGAGGGTGGCCACCAAGTCTAACGGCAAAACCGCCTTCGCCGCCACCTCGGGGATGAACGCCGCCCTCCGGGTGGCCTTCCAGGGGGGTAGCGTCATGGGGATGACCGTGGTTGGGGTAGGCGTGATCGGCATCGTGGCCATGTACGTCCTCTACGGGGATCCCAACGTGATAGCCAGCTTCGGTTTCGGCGCCAGCTCCATCGCCCTCTTTGCCAGGGTGGGGGGCGGCATCTACACCAAGGCGGCGGACGTGGGGGCCGACCTGGTGGGCAAGGTGGAGGCTGGGATCCCGGAGGATGACCCCAGGAACCCGGCGGTCATAGCGGACAACGTGGGGGACAACGTGGGGGACATCGCTGGCATGGGGGCCGATCTGTTCGAGTCCTACGTGAACTCCATCATAGCCGCCATGTCCGTGGGGGCCATGATCTACGGCACCGCCGGGGTGGCCTACCCGCTCTTCCTGGCGGCGGTGGGCATAGTGGCCTCCATCCTGGGCACCTTCTTCGTCCGGGTCAAGGAGGGGGGCGATCCCCAGCTGGCCCTCCGGATGGGGCTCATCTCCACCGGGGCCCTCATGATCCTGGGCACCTTCTTCGTCACCCGCTGGATGTTCCAGGGGGACCTTAGCCTCTTCTGGGCGGTGCTGGGCGGCGTGGCCTCCGGGGTGGCCATTGGCTACGTGACCGAGATCTACACCTCCGCCAGCTACAGGCCCGTGAAGGAGATCGCCGAGGCGTCCAACACGGGCTACGCCACCAACATCCTCTCTGGCATCGGGGTGGGGATGAAGTCCGCCGGCTGGCCGGTGGTGCTCATCTGCGCCGCCACCCTGGTGGGGGTCAAGTTCGGGGGCCTCTACGGCATCGCCTGCTCCGCGGTGGGCATGCTGGCCATAACCGGCATGGCCCTGTCGGTGGATGCCTACGGCCCCATAGCGGACAACGCGGGGGGCATCGCGGAGATGAGCGGCCTGCCCAAGACGGTCCGTAGCATCACCGACAAGTTGGACGCGGTGGGGAACACCACCGCCGCCATAGGCAAGGGGTTGGCCATCGGCTCCGCGGCCCTCACCGCCCTGGCCCTCTTCGTGGCCTACGGCCAGGCGGTCAAGCTCTCCGCCATAGACCTAAAGAACCCCCACGTGATGGTGGGCCTCTTCATCGGCGGCCTGCTCCCCTTCATCTTCAGCGCCCTCTCCATCCAGGCGGTGGGCCGGGCGGCCCAGAAGATGATCGATGAGGTGCGCCGCCAGTTCCGGGAGATCCCGGGTATCATGGAGGGCACTGCGGAGCCCCACTATGAAAGTTGCGTGGATATCTCCACCGCCGCGGCCCTCCGGGAGATGGTGGTACCGGGCCTCATGGCGGTCATAGTCCCCGTGCTGGTGGGCTACTTCCTTGGGGTCCACGCCCTGGGCGGGCTTCTCGGCGGCTCCATAGTGACCGGCGTCATGCTGGCCATCTTCATGTCCAACGCGGGCGGCGCCTGGGACAACGCCAAAAAGTACATTGAGGAGGGGCATCACGGCGGCAAGGGCACCCCGGCCCACGCGGCGGCGGTGGTGGGCGACACGGTGGGCGATCCCTTCAAGGACACCGCGGGCCCCAGCCTCAACATCCTCATAAAGCTCATGTCCGTGGTGGCCCTGGTTCTGGCTCCTCTCTTCATCTAAACGATCCGAATCGGGTCCCTTCGGCCCCCCGGCGCAGCCGCCGGGGGGCCTTTGAGGCTTTTGGGCCCCGGGGGCCCCGCACTGGGGAGGTGTGAACCCTGGACGATCCAGTTCGCGCCATAAAGGAGCGGATAGATATAGTGGACCTGGTGTCCTCTTACATCCCCTTGAGGAAGAGGGGCAGGAGCTACGTGGCCCTGTGCCCCTTCCACTCGGAGCGCACCCCGTCGTTCACCGTCTCCCGGGAGAGGCAGACCTACCATTGCTTCGGCTGCGGCAAGGGGGGGGACATTTTCTCCTTCGTCATGGAGATGGAGAACCTGCCCTTCCGGGAGGCGCTGGAGAAGCTGGCCCCCATGGCGGGGGTCCAGCTGGACTCCGGTCCCGGGAGGCGCAGGTCCCGGGACGTGCTGGAGGAGGCACTACGGTTCTTCCGGGACGCCCTTGCCTCCCGGGAGGGGGCCTACGCGGCGGCCTACCTGGAGCGCCGGCGCCTGGACCGACGGGCCCTGGAGCTCTTCGAGATAGGCTGGGCCCCCGCCTCCTGGGGGGCCCTTCGGGATCACTTGTCCTCCCTTGGGTTCTCCAAGGGGGAGATGCTGGATGCGGGGCTCCTGGTGGAGGGCTCCAAGGGGCCCTACGACCGGTTCCGGGGTAGGGTCATCTTCCCCCTGAGGAACGAGACCGGCCGGCTGGTGGGTTTCGGGGGCCGGCTGGTGGACGGGGAGGGGGCCAAGTACGTCAACAGCCCCGAGGGACCCCTTTTCGAGAAGCGCAAGTTCCTATATCTTCTTAACATGGCGAAGCACGCCATAAGGGAGAGGGGCCGGGTGATCCTGGTGGAGGGCTACATGGACGCCATAAGGTGTCACCTTACGGGCTTCAGCGAGGCGGTGGCCTGCCTCGGGACATCCCTTACGGAGGAACAGTGCGGGGTCATAGCCCGGCACGCGGATCGGTGCCTGATCTGCTTCGACTCGGACCTGGCAGGACAGGAGGCCACCATAAGGGGCATGTACATGCTGAACCGCTTGGGGGTTGACGTGGAGGTGGTCCGCCTCCCCCGGGGGAAGGACCCGGACGAGTTGCTCTCCCAGCCCGATGGGGCATCGGACTTCCGGCGGGCCCTGGAATCCACCCTGCCGCTACCGGTGTTCCACGCGGAGGTTAAGGGGGGTGGCGGGTCCCTAAAGGAGATGGGGGACCTGCTTGACCAGTTGGCCACCCTCTCCCCCGCGTACCTTAAGCGGCACATGCCCCGGGTGGCGGAGGCCCTCTCCCTGCTGCCCCACGAGGTGGAGCGGGAGGTGGCCGGAAGGCGCAACAGTAAGCCCCGGGTGGCGGAGCCCGCCAGGCGAGAGGCCAGCGTGCCCCCCTCCCGGGGGGACAGCCGGGAGGACCTCTGGGAGTGGGGGCTGTGTAGCTTGCTATGGACCAACCCTGACCTTAGGTCCAGGCAGTCTCCGGAGGCGCTCCTCCCCCTTCTGATGCGGGAGGAGGCCCGGGTCTTGGTGTTGGCCCTGCTCTGCGGGGAGAGGCCTGAGGAGCTGGAGTCCCGATGGCACAGGACCGGGGAGACGGTCTTCCTCTCCGTCCTGGCCAAAGGGGGGGCTTTCATAGATGGGCTGGGTTTGGATGATCCGTTGGGTGCGGTATTATTGAACCTGGAGCGGAACCGTGACCTGAGACGTTACGAGGCCTTGAAGGTCAAGATAGCCCGGGGGGACCAGGTCACCCAGGAGGACCTTAGGGAGTTCTTCGCTCTGGCCGCCAAGATGAAGGGAAGGGGGTAGGGCGTCCCATATGGACGACATCAACAGGAAGGAAGAGGACGTCAGGGTGGAAGGGGAGGTGGCAGCCCCGGAGGCCTCAGCGGACAACATGATGGACTACATCGAGAACGTGAGGGACCTGCTCCACGACGCCCGGGAGAAGGGGTTCGTCACCTACGATGACATAGAGAAGCACCTCCCCAAGGAGCTCCTGTCCGCCGACGTGCTGGACAACCTCTACTACAACCTTATGGAGCTGGGCATAGACGTGGTGGACGAGACGAAGGCCCAGCGGGGGGATAGCATAGGGGAGGAGGTACTCCCCCAGATATCCCCAGCGGACGACCTGGGGGACCTTGAGGACCTGCCCCTCTCGGACCCGGTCAGGATGTACCTCCGGGAGATAGGCCGGATACCCCTCCTGTCCCCCGAGGAGGAGGTGGAGCTGGCCAAGGGGGTCGAGGCGGGGGACAAGAGGGCCAAGGAGAAGCTGGTGGAGGCCAACCTGCGGCTGGTGGTCAGCATAGCCAAGAAGTACATAGGCCGGGGCATGCTCTTCCTGGACCTGATCCAGGAGGGTAACCTGGGGCTCATCCGGGCGGTGGAGAAGTTCGACTACCGCAAGGGCTACAAGTTCAGCACCTACGCCACCTGGTGGATAAGGCAGGCCATAACCAGGGCCATAGCCGACCAGGCCAGGACCATAAGGATCCCGGTCCACATGGTGGAGACCATAAACAAGCTTATCCGGATCTCCCGGGTGCTGGTCCAGCGGCTGGGGAGGGAGCCATCGGCGGAGGAGATAGCCCAGGAGATGGGGGTCACGGTGGACCGGGTGGAGGAGATCCAGAAGATAGCCCAGGAGCCGGTCTCCCTGGAGACCCCCATAGGGGAGGAGGAGGACAGCCAGCTGGGGGACTTCCTGGAGGACAAGGACCTCCCCAGTCCCGACGAGGCGGCGGCCAACCAGATCCTCCGGGAGCAGCTGGAGGAGATGCTGGAGGACCTGACCGACCGGGAGAAGGAGGTGTTGCGCCTCAGGTTCGGTCTTGAGGACGGCCACTCCCACACGCTGGAGGAGGTGGGGCGCAGGTTCGGCGTGACCCGGGAGAGGATAAGACAGATAGAGGCCAAGGCCCTGAGGAAGCTGAGACACCCCAGCAGGAGCAAGCGGCTCCGGGACTTCCTGGACTAGCCGCTGGATCCGGGGGTCTCGGGCTCTCCTCGAACCCAAGAGAGGAGGGGTTACCATGGCTGGAAGGGCGATGAAGGTGTTGGAGGCCTTCGGCGGTGAGGATCGGGTGCTCACCTTGTACCTCCCGCTCGGTGGGGATGTGAAGCAGCGGATAGCCCACCTGAAGACCCGGTCCAAGAAGCTGGCGGAGGAGGTGGGGGATTGGGCCTCCCGTCCCCTGGAGGGGCTCCTGGAGGACCTGCACCTCGGCGAGGGGAGGTCCCCCCTGGGGGTGGGGCTCTTCGCCTCCCCCTCCGGAAGGTCCCTGGCGCTTCCCCTCCCGTCCCCGGTGGATGGGCAGGTGATCTCCAAGAGGCCCTGGATCCTGCCGGCCCTGGAGGCCCTATGCCCCCTCCGGGAGGCCTGGGTGGTGTGGATCCACCGGGGCAGGGGGGAGATCTTCCGTCACCATGCGGTGCTGGAGCGGGTGGAGGAGCTGTCGGAGGAGATCCCCCGCAAGGTGAGGGACGCGGGATTTCGGGGGGGCGAGGAGCGCCGGCTGGAGAGGCGGGCGGAGACGTCCCTGTCCAAATTCCTGAAGGACCTGGCCTGGCGCCTCCGGGAGCTGAACGCCGAGCGCCCCGCCGGGGAGGTGTGGGTCACCGGCTCCGAGGAGGTAATGCCCGAGGCCCTGGAGGCCCTGGGGCGGTTCAGCCTCCCGGTCCGCTCCCTTAAGGCCCCCAAGTCCCAGGAGGACCTGGAGAGGTCCGTGAGGGAGGCCATGGGGGCCCGGTTCTTTCAGGAGGCGGAGGACCTGGTGGAGAGGATCCTGGAGAGCCCGGGCCGGTCCGTCCTGGGGCTCCGGCAGGCCATCGATCAGGTGAACCGTAGGGCCCTGATGAGCCTGGTGGTGGAGGAGCGGCGGACCGTAAGGGGGGTCCGGTGCACCTCCTGCGGGGTCCTGGGGCTGGACGAGGACCAGTGCCCCCTTTGCGGCTCCGGGATGGAGGAGGAGACGGACCTGCTGGATGCCATGGCCCATAGGGCCCTGCTCAGCGGGGCGGAGGTCCTGGTGCTGGGACGCCCGTCATCGCTCAGGGAGCATGAGGGGGTTGGGGGGCTGACTAGGCTCTCCCGGTGAGCGGGGTTTGTAAAGGGTCCACCCTTTTGGTATACTTCCACGCAGATTGTTAGTGGAGGTACAAGCCTTGAGGGTGGACAAGTTTCTTAAGCTTGCCAGGATAGTGAAGCGGCGCACGGTGGCCCAGGAGATGGCGGAGGCGGGTGCGGTCCGGGTATCGGGCCGGGTTGCGAAGCCCTCAACGGAGGTGAGGGCGGGGGACCAGCTGGAGGTGGACTTCCCGTCCCGGTTCCTGCGGGTGAAGGTCCTCACCGCCGACGAGGGGGAGATCAAGCGCAAGGCCGCCGCGTTCGAGGTTCTGGAGGACAGGAAGGTCTCCAGGGAGGAGCCCTGGTGACCTTCCTTCTCTGAGGGGCTAAGGTCCCGGAATAGAAAAAATACATCGGAGGTGTTTCATCTTGAAGAGGATAGTGAACACGGACAAGGCCCCGGGGGCCATAGGACCCTACAGCCAGGGTGTGGCGGCGGGTCCCTTCTACTTCTTCTCCGGCCAGATCCCCCTGGATCCCAAGACCGGGGAGATGGTGGGGGACGATGCGGCCTCCCAGGCGGAGCGGGTGCTTGAGAACGTGAAGGCCCTCCTGGAGTCTGAGGGGATGGATTTCAGCAACGTCATCAAGACCACGGTCTTCATCACCGACATGGCCAACTTCGGGGCGGTCAACCAGGTCTACTCCCGCTACTTCACCGATCAGTACCCCGCCAGGTCCTGCGTGGCCGTGGCCGCCCTGCCTAAGGGTGCCCTGGTGGAGATAGAGGTGGTAGCCTACAAGGGCTAGGCGGGTGGCCAGGCCATGAGGGTGGCTGAGCCTACCGTCGAGCGGCTGGTGCAATACTACCGGCTCCTGGAGCAGCTCCGAGAGGAGGGCCGGCTGGTGGTCTCCTCCCATCAGATGGGGGAGATGCTGGGCATAAAGGCCAGCCAGGTCCGGAAGGACCTATCCTACTTCGGTGAGATAGGCAAGAGGGGCGTGGGTTACCACGTGGACCGGCTCTGCGGCCACATAAGCAGGATCCTGGCGTCCCCCCAGATCTGGAGGATAGGCCTGGTGGGGGTGGGACACCTGGGGTATGCCCTGCTGGGTCACTCCGCCTTCCGGAGCGATAAGTTCAGGATCGACGCCCTGTTTGACGTGGATCCCGCCAAGGTGGGGCAGGAGATAAGCGGGGTGCCCTGCTTTCACCTGAACGATCTTCCAGAGGTGGTGAGGGAGAGGGACATCCAGGTGCTTATCCTCACGGTGCCCGCCTCGGCGGCCCAGGCCTGCGTGGACAAGGCGGTGGAGAGCCAGGTGGTGAAGGGGATCCTCTCCTTTGCCCCCACCGCCCTGGTGGCGCCGGAGGGCATGCTGGTCTACCGGGTGGACATATCGGTGGAGCTGGAGAAGTTGCTCTTCTTCTTGAAAGGGGGCGCGGGTGTTTAAGCCCCCAGCTGGTCGTGGTAAAATCTCTTGCGTGCGCTCCAGCGCGGGGCGCACGCAAAGTTTTTGTTCAAAAAATGCTAAGGAGGGGTTCCTTTGGGTAACCAGCAGCAGGGTCTCATGGGCATGTTGATGCCACTGGCGCTATTCGTGGTGATATTCTACTTCCTCATAATACGGCCCCAGAAGAAGAAGCAGAAGGCCCACGAGGAGATGCTGGCCTCCATAAGCAGGGGGGACAAGGTGGTGACCGCCGGGGGCTTCTTCGGCACCGTCCGGGACATCCTGGACGACAGCTTCATCATCGAGGTGGACGAGGGGGTCAAGATGCGGATCCTGAAGGGCTCCATCTCCTACAAGAGGACCCCCGAGGGGGAGAAGCCGGCTCCCAAGGCCAAGAAGGAGTCCGAGGAGAAGAAGGACTAGCCCCTATCCATATCCACCATAAGGAGGAAGATCTCATATGACCAGAAGGGACTTCTGGCGGTTGGGCCTGGTCCTGCTGGTGGCCCTGGTGGCTGCCGCGGTGGCCTTTCCGCTGGATGGTAGGATAAGGCTCGGCCTGGACCTGAAGGGCGGGGCTCAGATACTCTTGAGGGCCAAGGGGACCCCGGACAACCCCCTCACAGAGGACGGGATCCAGCGGCTGTTGGCGGTGCTGAGAAACCGGATCGACCAGTACGGGGTGGTGGAGCCCCAGATACAGCGCCAGGGAGGGGACCGGATCCTGGTCCTGCTCCCCGGGGTGGAGGATCCGGACGCGGCGCTGGATCTGATAGGCAAGACGGCGCTCCTGGAGTTCCGCTCGGTGCTCGGGGCCTCTCCGGAGTTGCCCCCGGGGCCCGAGAGGCGGAACTACGATAGCGACGAGGCCTACAACGCCGCCAAGGCCCGCTGGGAAGCCATAAAGGCCCAGGCGGACCAGGTGGCGGAGGAGATGCGCAAGTCCGCCCCGGAGGGGAGCCTGGTGGCCAAGGGGGAGGACGGCCGGTGGTACCTGCTGGGCAGGCCCTACCTGACCGGCAAGGAGCTCAAGGACGCCCGGACCAGCTTCGACCAGTTCGGTCGCCCGGTGGTGTCCCTCAAGTTCAACGACGCGGGGGCCAAGCTGTTCGACGAGGCCACCGCCCAGAACGTGGGACGCCAGATCGCCATAGTGCTCGACGGGGTGGTGGTGTCCGCCCCGGTGGTGCAGGAGAGGATAAGGGGCGGCGAGGCCCAGATATCTGGCCGGTTCACCGAGGCGGAGGCCAAGAGGCTGGCCATAATGCTCAGGGCCGGAGCCCTCCCGGTGGGGGTGGAGATCCTGGAGAGCCGGTCCGTGGGGCCCACCCTGGGGGCGGACTCCATAAGCCGGGGCATAAGGGCGGGGCTCATCGGAGCTGGTTTGGTGTCCCTGTTCATGCTGGTCTTCTACGGCCTCATGGGCCTTGCGGCGGACGTGGCCCTGGCGGTGGCGGTCACCCTGGTGATGGCCGCCATGGTGCTCCTCAAGTCGACCCTAACCCTTCCCGGCATAGGGGGTATCATCCTCACCATAGGGATGGCGGTGGACGGTAACATCCTGATATACGAGAGGATCAAGGAGGAGCGCCGGGGGGGGAAGACCCTGCTGGCGGCCCTGGACGCGGGCTTCAGGAAGGCCCTCACGGTCATCCTGGACTCCAACGTAACCACCCTCATAGCGGCGGCGGTGTTGTTCTACTTCGGCACCGGACCCATACGGGGCTTCGCCGTCACCCTGAGCATCGGCGTGGTGGCGTCGGTGTTCTGCAACGTGGTGGTCACCCGGGCCATCCTGCAGATCCTCATGGGACGCCGCAGGGCGGCCCTCTAGGGAACGGAGGTCGGATCACCATGTTCAACAAGAGTAGCTTAAACATTCCGTTCATGCGCTACCGGCGAGTTGCCCTGGCGATCAGCGCGGTGGCGGTGGTGCTTAGCCTCCTGTTGGTCCTTACCCGGGGGCTCAACCTGGGGGTGGACTACACCGGCGGGGTTCTGGTGCACCTGGAGCTCCCCCGGGAGGCCCAGGTGGGGGACATAAGGTCCGTGGTGTCCCCCCGTGTTTCCGGGGAGCCCATAATCCAGGCCTACGGGCCCAGGGACTTCATGCTACGCCTCAAGAGCCCCTCCGAGGCGGAGCGCAAGGCGGTGCTGTCGGTCCTTAGGGAGAGGTTTGGGGACGTGAAGGTCCTCAAGCTGGAGACCGTGGGTCCCGTGGTGGGGGCGGAGCTCAAGTCCGAGGCCATGGTAGCCCTGGCGCTGGCCCTCCTGGGCATCCTCCTCTACATGGCGTTCCGGTTCCAGTTCAGGTTCGGCGTGGCGGCGGTGCTTTCCCTGGTCCACGACGCGGCCATAATGCTGGGGGTCTACAGCCTCACCGGCCGGGAGGTGTCGGTATCCTTCATAGCCGCGGTGCTCACCGTTGTGGGTTACTCCCTCAACGACTCCATCGTGGTGCTGGACCGGATCCGGGAGAACTGGAGGGACGTGCCCAAGAAGGGCATATCCCAGGTGGTGGACGACTCAATCAACCAGACCCTCTCCAGGACCATAAACACGTCCCTCACCACCTTGCTCCCGGTGCTGGCCATGTTCTTCCTGGGGGGAGACGTGATATCCAACTTCGCCTTCGCCTTCCTGGTGGGCATAGGGGTCGGAACCTACAGCTCCATATACATAGCTGGGGCCATCCTCGCCGAGTGGTTCCTCAAGTCACCCGTCAGGTAGGCATCCGGAGGCGGACCGCCCAGGCCGAGGCCATTTTGACCTCGGCCTTTTTCATGTCCCGTGTTCCCTTGCGGTATCTGTTGGTTTATCATAGCTTCAAAGACCCGTTGGATGTTAGCATGGGAGGGGTTGTATGAAGAGCTACATATTGGCCATAGCGTTCTCCATGTTGCTGTCGGCGGTCTACGCCTTCCAGAACGGGGCGGCGGTGACGGTCAGGTTCCTGTTCCTGGAGAGGACCATGCCCCAGGGGATATGGGAGGTCCTCCTCTTCGCCGCCGGCGTGGTCCTCATGTGGATCACCTCCCTCTTCGCCCTCATGGAGGTCCGGGGGAAGCTCAAGGCCAAGGTCAAGGCCCTGGAGGAGCGGGTATCGACCCTGGAGGAGGAGAAGCGGGCGTTGATGGGCATGGGCCGATCGGTCCAGCTTGAGGAGCCGGCCCCCCTATACCAGGAGGAAGGACAGACCGGGACGGAATGATGTTCTGCGGAATAGACGAGATAGACATCACCCCCCGAAGGGAGACCCCAGGGGGGGCGATGTCGCAGTTCCTCTCCGCCGTGGCGGGGATCCGGGGCTGGGGGGAGGAGGAGTTCCTATCGTGGCTCTGGGCGGACCTCCAGCAGGAGCTGGAGGCGATTCCGTTGGCGGAACCGGAGGTCCGGGCCCTGCAGGTCATATCATCCGTGAGGCCCGGGGACCGGGTCATAATATACGGGGACTACGACGTGGACGGACTCTCCGCCACCACCCTGGCGATGGAGCTCATGCTGGCCCGGGGGGCTGCGGTGCGTTACTTCATCCCCCATCGCTTCCTGGAGGGCTACGGCTTCCACGTGAACACCGCCCGGAAGATAGCCGCCCGGGGGTGTGACCTGCTGGTGGTGGTGGACTGCGGCACCAAGGACGTGGAGGCCCTGGAGGTCATAGACCAGGCGGGGATCCCAACGGTGGTGTTCGATCACCACACCCCGGGGGATGGTCTACCCAAGGGAGTCCTGGTGAACCCGCACTGCTTCGACCTCCCCACCCCCCTCACGGCCCTCTGCGCCGCCGGGGTCCTCTGGTCATGGATATGGCGAAGCCGAATAATGGACAGGTCCTGGACCGCCGCCCGGCTGGACCTGGCCTGTCTGGCCACCGTGGCGGACTGCATGGACCTGTCGGTGCCGCTCAACCGGTGCATCGTCAAGGAGGGCCTCAAACTGATCCGCCGGAGCCCCAGGAGGGGCATAGGTGCCCTGCTGGGTAGGCTCGGGGTGGAGCCCCAGGACGTGGACGAGGAGGTCCTCTCCATGAAGCTGATCCCCTGCCTCAACGCCCCGGGCAGGCTGGACCTGGCGGAGGAGGCGGTGAGGCTCCTCTATCCCGGGGACGGATCGGTGGAGCCCCTGGTGGACCGGGTGCTGTCCCTGAACGAGGAGCGGCGCCGCCTGTCCTCCATGATAATGAAGGACGCCCAGGGGGACCTGGACCGGCACGTCTACCACGGCAAGGACTGGCCCGTGGGGGTCCTGAGCAGCGTGGCCAGCCGGCTCTGCAACGACCGGGGCCGCCCGGTGGCCCTGGTGGCCCCCGCGGGGGATGGCCTTAGGGGTACCCTTAGGATCCCCAACGGCGCCGGCGATGCGGTGAAGATATTGAGTCGCATGTCCCACATGCTAAGCGCCTTCGGTGGACACCGCTGCGCCGCTGGGTTCTCGGTGCAGCGCCACCATTGGGAGGCGGTCAGGGAGGGGCTTGAGGCTGCATTGAGGGAGCTCCCCTCCGACCGGTGCCGGCTGGACGTGATCCACTGGCCACTGGATCGGATAGACCAGTCCATGGAGGAGGACCTGGACGCCCTGGGCCCCTTCGGAATGGGGAACCCGGCGCCCCTCCTGTATCACCCCGGGGGCTTCCAGGTGGAGCCCATGGGGAGGACCGGCCGGGTCAGCAAGCTGCTGGCCCAGGGGAGGGAGATAGTGGCCTTCGCCTCCCCCCTGGAGCTCCAGGGGATGGAGGCCAGGGGGATAGTGTACAGGCCCAAGATGGAGGCCTGGCGGGGCAGGCGCCGACTCAAGCTGTACCTGGAGAAGGTGGTCCTGTCCTCCGGGGAGGGGGTGGACCGTTGAAGCTGGTCAATGCGCAGGGCGATCCGTCCCAGCAGGGGGGGAGCAGGGCGCTCATGGAGAGCTTCGTGGGGCGGCTACCGGAGGATCACCGGGTATCGTCGGTCCGGGTCCCCCTGCAAGAGCTCTGGACCAAGGCGTCCAAGTACCTGGACAGGCAGGATCTGATGAAGTTAGGGGAGGCGCTGGTCTTCGCCGCAAACGCCCACCGGGAGCAGCGACGCCACAGCGGCGAGCCCTACATAGTCCACTCCATCAGCGTGGCGGCCATCCTGGCCGACATGGGGCTGGACGTGGAGACCCTCTCGGCGGCGCTCCTCCACGATGTGCTGGAGGACACGGAGGTGGGCAAGGAGGAGATGCTGAGCCGGTTCGGCGAGGGGGTCCTCACCATGGTGGATGGGGTCACCAAGCTGGGCAAGCTGGCCTTCAAGTCCATGGAGGACTACCAGGCGGAGAACCTGCGGAAGATGTTCCTGGTGATGGCCAAGGACATAAGGGTGGTGCTGATAAAGCTGGCGGACCGGCTCCACAACATGAGGACCCTTCAGGCCCACCGGCGGGACAAGCAGATAACCATCGCCAAGGAGACCTTGGAGATATACGCCCCCCTGGCGCATAGGCTCGGCATATACAACGTGAAGCGGGAGCTGGAGGACCTGTGCTTCAAGATACTGGAGCCGGACATCTACTACGAGATCCGGCGCCGGGTCCGGAAGAAGCTCCCCGAGCGGGAGGCCATAATAAAGCAGGCCCTGGATGTGCTCCAGGGGAAGCTCAAGGAGGAGGGGATCGAGGCCTACCTGAGCGGCCGGCCCAAGCACTTCTACAGCATCTACGAGAAGATGAGGCGGAAGAACCTGTCCCTGGACCAGCTCTACGACCTCCTGGCCCTCCGGGTGATCGTGGGGACCGTGGCGGAGTGCTACCAGGTGCTGGGGCTGGTGCACACCATATGGAAGCCCATACCGGGCCAGTTCGACGACTACATAGCCAACCCGAAGAGCAACATGTACCAGTCGCTACACACCACCGTCCTTGGCCCCAGCGGGGAGCCGCTGGAGGTCCAGATAAGGACCTGGGAGATGCACTGGCTGGCGGAGTACGGGGTGGCGGCCCACTGGCACTACAAGGAAGGCAAACGGCGGGTAGACCAGATAGACCAGAAGCTGTCCTGGATAAGACAGGTGCTGGAGACCCAGCAGGAGGGGTCCCCGGCGGAGTTCCTGGACAGCCTCAAGACCGACGTGCTCACCTCCGAGGTGCTGGTATTCACCCCCAAGGGGGACGTGGTGTCCCTGCCCAACGGCTCCACCCCCATAGACTTCGCCTACGCGATCCATACCGAGGTGGGGCATAAGTGCGTGGGCGCCATGGTGAACGGCCGGATCGTTCCCATGGACCACAAGCTCTCCAACGGGGACATCGTCCGGGTGCTCACCTCCCCCCAGGGGAAGCCCTCCCGGGACTGGCTCAAGATAGCCCGGAGCAGCCGGACCAGGAACAAGATAAAGGCCTACTTCCGCCAGATGGACCGGGCGGACCGGGAGGAACGGGTAGAGAGGGGAAGGGACCTCCTGCAGCGGGAGCTGAACAAGCGGATCCCCTCCGGGACGGTCACGGTGGACATGATCATGCCCCAGCTGAACCAGCTGGCCCACGACATGGGCTACGGGGGCGGCGAGGAGCTCATCGCCCTGGTGGGGTCCGGGAACCACACCCCCTCGGGGATCCTCTCCCGGATATCCCTCGAGAGGTTCGAGAAGGACCGGGAGAGGGAGAGGCCCCAGGAGACGGTGCCGGAGGTGACGTCCCCGCCGCCCCAGCGCAAGGAGGTGGACGCGGAGATAGTGGTGGAGGGGGCCGAGGGGGTGCTGGTCTCCCTGGCCCAGTGCTGCCGACCGGTCCCCGGGGACCCCATAGTGGGTACGGTCACCAAGAGCCGGGGCATCACGGTCCACCGCTCCGACTGCGTCAACCTCCGGGGCAAGGGGGATGACAAGCTGGTCACCGTCTTCTGGGGTAGGCCAAAGACCAAGTACACCGCCCGGATCCTCATAGAGGGCTTCGACCGGCCGGGGCTCTTCTCGGATGTCACCTCCGCCATAGGTGTGATGGACGGGGCCCTGGTGGGGGTCAAGGCCAACGTGATAGGGAACGCCAAGGCCAGGATGGCCTGCGACGTGATGGTGAACGACCTGGAGCACCTCTATCGGATAATGGGCAGGATCAGCCAGGTCAACGGGGTGTCGGGAGTGCAGCGGGGGTGAAGTGAGATGAGGGTGGTGCTTCAGCGGGTCTCAAGGGCCAGCGTGTCGGTGGACCACCAGGTGGTGGGGCAGATAGGCCCAGGGGTGTGCCTCCTGGTGGGGTTCTCCCCCAGGGACGCCATGGACCAGGTGAACTGGATGGCCGACAAGGTGGTAAACTTGAGGATCTTCGAGGACGAAAAGGGGAAGCTGAACCTGTCGCTCCTGGACGTGGAGGGGGAGGTCCTGGTGGTGTCCCAGTTCACCCTCTACGGGGACTGCGTCAAAGGGCGTCGCCCGTCCTTCACCGACGCAGCTCCGCCGGATGTGGCGGTGGAGCTGTACGACGCCTTCGTTGAGGCCCTGAGGGCCCGGGTCCCGGTGGTGAGGACCGGGGTCTTCGGGGCCCATATGGAGGTGGAGCTGGTGAACCACGGGCCGGTCACGCTGATAATCGAATCCACAGGGAGGGTTTCCGGTTGAGCATAAACTTGAGACGCTTCCCGCTGGGGGAGCTTTGGACCAACTTCTACCTGGTCTGGGATGAGGGGGGCGCCGCCTTCGGGGTGGATCCAGGGGGCAGCTGTCCCGAGGTGGTGGATTTCATCGCCCAGCGGGGTCTTAGGCTGGAGTGGGTGCTGCTGACCCACGGGCACTGGGACCACATGGGGGGCCTGGGAGACCTCAGATCCCTCTCCGCCCACGGGGTGGGGATCCATCGCCTTGACCGGGAGGCCCTGGTGGATCCCCGGGTCAACCTGTCCACCTTCCTGGGCCAGGAGGGGGCCTTCGAGCCCGCGGACCGGCTCCTGGAGGAGGGGGACCTTCTCCAGGTGGGGGCCATGGGGGTGAGGGTGATCCACACCCCGGGGCACACCAGGGGGAGTTGCTGCTTCCTGGTGGAGGCGGAGGGGGATAGGATCCTGCTCTCCGGGGATACCCTCTTCGCCCGGAGCGTGGGCAGGACCGACCTGCCCGGGGGGGACGGTGACCAGCTGGAGGGGTCCATAAGGAGGCTGTCGGAGCTGGATCGGTCCATCCGGGTCTACCCGGGGCACGGGCCGGAGACCACGTTGGGGGAGGAGAGCCTTCACAACCCCTTCTGGCCCCGGTGATCAAGTTGCCCCCGCGGGGCCTATGATGTATCCTCTTCGGGGCCCGGAGGGGCCTTGATATCCGATCCCCATCTGGGAACGTGGGGGACATACGAACTTTTCGGAGGGGTTTAGGTGTTTAGATTCTTAGGTTTCTTCAGGGAGGACGTGGGTATAGATCTGGGCACCGCCAACACGGTGGTGTACGCCTCAAGGCGCGGCATAGTCTTCAACGAGCCGTCGGTGCTGGCCACCCGGAGGTCCGGCAGGAAGGGGCAGAAGGAGATCCTTGCGGTGGGCTCCGAGGCCAAGCGGATGATCGGCAAGACCCCCGCGGGGGTGGAGACCATAAGGCCCCTGCAGCACGGGGTCATAGGGGACTTCGAGATGACCGAGACGTTGCTTAGGCACGCCATCACCAAGGCGGTGGGGGGCCGGGGGCTGTTCTCCCACGTGAGGGCCATCGTGTCGGTCCCCGCCTGCGTCACCGAGGTGGAGAAGAAGTCCGTGGTGGACGCCACCCTGAGGGCGGGGGCCAAGGAGGCCATGGTGGTGGAGGAGCCCTTGGTGGCCGCCCTGGGGGCTGGGCTCCCCATCCACGAGCCCAGGGGCAACATGATCGTGGACATCGGGGGCGGCACCAGCGAGGTGGCGGTCCTGTCCCTGGGGGGCATAGTGGTGAAGGACTCCATCCGGGTGGCGGGGGACGAGATGGACAACGCCATCGTGGACATGATGAAGCAGAACTACGCCCTGTCCATAGGCCAGACCACCGCGGAGGAGATAAAGTTCGCCCTGGGCTCCGCGGTACCGTTGGAGCAGGAGCTGGAGATGGAGGTCAAGGGGAGGGACCTGATGGACGGGCTCCCCAAGGTCATAAAGGTCAGCTCCGTGGAGGTCCGGGAGGCCCTTACCCCCATAATCGAGGGCATAGAGGAGATCCTGAGGAACGTGCTGGAGCGGACCCCGCCGGAGCTGGTCAAGGACATAGTGGACCAGGGGCTGGTGCTCAGCGGTGGAGGTGCCAACCTGCGGGGGCTCAACATGAGGCTCTCGGACTCCCTCAACGTGCCGGTCCATCTGGCGGAGCAGCCCCTGTTCTCGGTGGCCCTGGGGCTCGGGAGGATGCTCAAGGACCGGAGCTTCACCGCCAAGGTCTCGGTGGCCTCGGAGGTAAGCTCCTTTTAGCCCGGGATGACGGCTCATGAAGAGGTTTGAGCCCCTCTGGATCCACGGACTCATGGCCACACTGGTGGGCCTGTCGCTCACCTTGCTGAGCCTCAACCTTCCCCTTTCCAAGGCCCTGGGGGACCCCTGGTGCCAGCTACTCAGCTGGCCCGAGCGGCCCGCCCTCCAGGGCCGGCTGCTGTTTCAGGCCTTCACCGGGTGGCTCATAGAGAGGAAGAGCATGCAGGAGCGGCTCCGGGAGCTGGAGGCGGAGAACCTGGCCATGAGGAGGGCCTTGAGCCTGTCGTCGGTGGAGCTTCCCCAGAGGGGGGGTGGTCTCCTCCCCGCCCTGGTGACGTTGAGGTACCCGGAGGCCTGGTGGTCCGAGGTTAGGCTGGACAAGGGGTCCGCGGACGGGGTGTCCCCCGGGGATCCGGTGCTTTCCAGCGGATACCTGGTGGGGATCGTGTCCTCGGTCAAGAGGGACCACTGCTGGGTTCGGCTGCTGACCGCCGAGGACTCCATGGTGGCGGTGGTGGTGGACCAGACCCGGGACCTGGGGGTGCTCACCGGGGACGGGATGGGCAGGATCTTCCTCAACTACCTGCCCCCTGACAGGGAGGTGAACCGGGACATGACGATCTCCACTGCCCTCATGGGGGGCAACGTGCCCCCCGGCGTGCCGGTGGGTCGCATACTCTCCAAGGACAGGGAGTCCGGGGGGTTCGTGGTCTACAACGTGGCGCTGATGGCCCACCTGACCCAGCTCTACTGGGTGGACATAATGATATCCGGTGACGGACGATGACGCTGATCATCCTTTGGCTCCTGCAGGACATGTTGCAGGCGCTCTTCATGGGGTTCTTCCTGGTGCCGGACCTTTTCTTCATAGGGTTGCTCAAGGCCTTCATAGGTCACCGGGATGTGCCCTACCAGTGGCCCGTGTGGGCCGCCCTGTTGGGCGGGGTGCTGTGGGACATGCGGTGGACCAGCGTGGTGGGGCTCACCGGGGCGATCCAGGCGGTGACCATAACCGTGGCGGGCTCCATATGGGCCAGGACCCCATCGCCGGGCAGGACCCCCCTTCTGTGGGTGGTGCTGGCCTGTTCGTCCCAGCTGGCCTTGGGGGTGGTCCGGCTGATCCTTTGGGGGGACAGTAGCGTTGCGGCCCTCAGGATGCTTCTCATCCAGCAGCTGACCGCCATGCCCCTGATACTGATCTACGCGGTGGCGGTCCTCTTCCGCGGGAGTTCCCATGACTAAGGGCTTCGAGCGGTTCTACATGGATAGGCGTCTTCGGCACCTGCAGGTCCTCATGGTGGCCCTCCTGGCCCTGCTGATAGGGGGGCTTTTTCACTTCCAGGTGCTGAAGGGTGACCAGTACGTGGAGCTGGCCTCCCGGAACCGGCTCCGGGTGATGCGCATATCCCCCCCAAGGGGGATAATAAGGGACGCCAACGGGGTCCCCCTGGCGGTGAACGTGAGGACCTTCGACCTGAAGGCCTACCCCATGGACCTGGCCAGGGACGACAACCTTAAGCGGGTGGCGGACCTCCTGTCCCGGAAGGGGATACCGGTGGACCAGGACTCCCTGGCGGAGGAGGTTGAGGAGCAGTACGTGGCCCCCTACCGGGCGGTCAGCCTGGCCAGGAACCTGACGCTGGCCCAGGTGGTGGACCTGATGGGGGAGGACCAGTTCCGGGGTCTCCTCTTCCCCATGCCGGTCTGGCGGAGGGTCTACCCCTCCGGCGAGCTGGCGGCCCACGTGGTGGGCTACGTGGGGGAGATAACCCGGGATGAGCTGGAGGACCTGGCGGACCCCCGTTACCGTGGGGGGGACATGATAGGCAAGATCGGCATCGAGGCGGTCTACGAGGAGGAGCTCCGGGGTGAAGTCGGGGAGGAGGCGGTGGAGGTGGACTCCCGGGGGCGCAAGCTGCGGGACGTCTCCCACCGGGAGCCCAAGCGGGGCAAGGACATCACCCTGACCCTGGACCTGTCCGCCCAGAGGCTGGCTTCGGAGCTGATGGCGGGCCAGCGGGGGGCGGTGGTGGCCATGGACGTGAGGGACGGATCGGTGAAGGTGCTGTTCTCCTCCCCCAGCTTCGATCCCAACCCCATATCCTGGGGCATATCCTCCAAGGAGTGGGGGGCCCTCATGGGGGACCGGCAACGGCCCATGATGAACCGGGCGGTGAGCGGCACCTATCCCCCCGCCTCCACGTTCAAGGTGGTTACCGCCATAGCGGCCCTGGAGGAGGGGGTGGTGACCCAGTCCACCACGGTCTACTGCCCCGGCAGCTTCACCCTGGGCAACAGGACCTTCAACTGCTGGAAGAAGACCGGCCATGGGACCGAGGACCTCACCAGGGCCCTTCGGGACTCCTGCGACGTATACTTCTACCAGGTGGGGGTATGGCTTGGCATAGACCGGCTCCTCAAGTGGAGCTCCATCCTGGGGGTGGGGGAGAGGACCGGGGTGGACCTGACCGGGGAGGTCCAGGGGAACATCGCGGGTCCCAAGTGGAAGAGTGCCCGGTTCAAGGAGCCCTGGTACAAGGGGGATACGGTAAACTACTCCATAGGCCAGGGGTTCTTGCTCATGACCCCCATCCAGGTGTTGAGGATATACGCCGCCATCGCCAACGGGGGCTACCTGGTCACGCCGCACCTGAACGCCGCCGCCCCCCACCTGGAGAGGGACCTCCGGATCCCCAAGTTCGGCCTTAGGGCCATGCAGAGGGGGCTGGAGGAGGTGGTGAACAGCGGGACCGGCAAGAGGGCGGCGGCCTACGGGGTCACCGTGGCTGGTAAGACCGGCACCGCCCAGAACCCCCACGGGGACGATCACGCCTGGTTCGTGGGCTACGCCCCCCGGGAGAACCCCCGGTACGTGGCGGTGGCCATAGTGGAGGCCGGGAGGCACGGGTCCTCCGCCGCGGCCCCGATAGTGGGGCAGGTGTTGGCATACCTGGTTAAGAACGATAACTCCCTGCTTAGGAGGGTATCTCCATGATCCAGCTGAAGGGTAACGGAGGTCGCCTAAGGTGCGTCATCCCGGACCAGATCCCCGATGGGGAGCTGTCCCAGGAGGTCCGGCGCCTGGCGGAGGAGGGGGAGCACATACTGAGGGGCTCCGAGCTGGTGGTGGACTTCGAGTCCCGCCGGGTCACCTTGGAACTGATGTGCCTCATAATGAGGGAGCTGGTGATCCCCCTGGAGCTCAAGGTGGTGGCCTGGAAGTCGATCCACCGGGAGAGCCTCGAGCTGCTCAAGTCCGCGGGGCTGCCGGTGGAGGAGATCCCCGCCAGGCCCCGGTGGGAGGGGCTGTTGCCCGCCTTGAGGGTTCGGAGGTCCTTGAGGTCCGGGCAGCGGGTGGAGCACCGGGGGGACGTGATCGTGGAGGGCAACGTGAACGACGGGGCCGAGGTGGTGGCGGAGGGGCACGTGGTGATCCTTGGGCGCCTGCAGGGGCTGGTGCATGCGGGCTCCGGCGGTGACGAGGAGGCCACCGTGTGCGCCCGGGCCTTCGAGGCCCCCCAGGTGAGGATCGGCTTCAAGGTGGGCTCCATGGGCAGGGAGGACCCCTGGTGGGGCAAGGCGGTTACTGTGGCGGTGGAGGACGGGGCCGTGGTGGTATCCCAGTGGCCATCCGCATAGATCGATTTGGGGGGATGAGGTTTGGGTAAGGTCATAGTGGTGACCTCCGGCAAGGGTGGGGTGGGCAAGACCACCACCACCGCCAACCTGGCGGTGGCCCTGGCCAAGAGGGGACGTAGGGTGGTGGCCATCGACGCGGACATAGGCCTCAGGAACCTGGACCTGGTGATGGGGCTGGAGAACCGGATAGTTTACACCCTGGTGGACGTGGTGGAGGGTACCTGTCGGCTGAACCAGGCCATGGTGAGGGACAAGCGGGTGGAGAACCTGTACATGATCCCCGCCGCCCAGACCAGGACCAAGGACGCGGTGACGGCGGAACAGATGGAGGCCCTGTGCGGGGAGCTCCGGGAGGCGTTTGACTACGTGCTGGTGGACAGCCCGGCGGGCATAGAGGCGGGATTTAGGAACGCCGCCCAGGGGGCCGACGAGGCCCTGGTGGTGACCACCCCGGAGGTGTCGGCGGTGCGGGACGCGGACCGGATAATCGGCCTCTTGGAGTCCATGGGCAAGTCGCCCCTGAGGCTGGTGGTGAACCGCATAAGGACCGAGATGGTGAAGCGTAGGGACATGATGAGCGTGGATGACGTGCTGGAGATCCTGGCCATCGACCTGATCGGGGTGGTACCCGATGACGACTCGGTGGTGACCTCCTCCAACCGGGGGGAGCCCTTGACGCTGGGGGAGAGGTCCCCGGCGGCCCAGGCCTTCCGGGACATAGCCCTTAGGTTGGAGGGGGAGGAGGTGCCCTTCGCCCCCCTTGATGACGGGGAGGGCAAGGGGATACTGGCCAAGATGAAGAAGATCTTCCTGGGTTGAGGGGAGGGGGACCATGGGCTTCATAGACAGGCTTTTCGGCGGCAGATCCCCCTCGGGCAGCACCGCCAAGGAGAGGCTGCAGCTGGTGCTGATCCACGACAGGAGCGACATCTCCCCGGAGATGATGGAGAGCCTCAGGAAGGACCTCATCTCGGTGATAAGCAAGTACATGGAGATAGACGAGAAGAAGATTGAGCTGGACCTGGAGCGGGAGGACCGGTCGGTGGCCCTGGTGGCCAGCATACCGGTGGTGAACGTGAGGCGCTGCGGCAGGTCCGGGGGGTCTAGATGTCCCTGAAATCCCCCTCCTGGAACGAGATAAGATCCACCCTGGACAGGCCCCTTGGGCTGATCACCGGGGCCCTCTTCTCCCTGGGTATGGTGGCCCTGCTCAGCGCCTCCACCGGGGTCTACAAGGCCAACTACTCCTTTCCCATAAGGCAGGCCCTTTGGGGGATGGTGGGCTTCGCCGGGTACATTTGGGTGATCAAGGTGGGCTACAGGAGGATCCTGGAGATGTCCGAGAGGATCTACGGGGCCTCCCTCCTGTTGCTGTTCTTGGTGCTGGTGATGGGTCACACCGCCAAGGGGGCCCAGAGCTGGTTCAACCTGGGGCCCGTCAGGCTTCAGCCCTCGGAGCTGGGCAAGCTGGCCCTTGGGGTGTTCATGGCCCGGCACCTGTGCAGGTTCCCCCCGGAGGACCTTAGGTCCATAGGGATGGCCCTGGGGCTCTCGGGGCTTTCGCTGGCGCTCCTGATGCTTCAGCCGGACCTGGGTAGCGCCCTGGTCTACTGCGCCATGATAGGGGCGGGGCTGTGGGCCGCCGGTATAGGTTCCCGGTACATGGGGGGGCTTGTGACGTTGGGGCTGATGGCCCTACCGGTGGCCTGGGGGTTCCTCAAGCCCTACCAGAGGATGAGGCTCCTGGTGTTCATAGACCCCAAGGTGGACCCCCTGGGGGCGGGCTACAACGTGATCCAATCCAGGATAGCGGTGGGATCCGGAGGGCTCTTCGGCAAGGGCTTCATGGGGGGCACCCAGGGCAGGCTCCACTTCCTGCCGGAGCCCCACACGGACTTCATCTTCAGTGTCTTCGCCGAGGAGTTCGGCTTCGTGGGGGGCGTGGCGGCGGTGCTCCTCTTCGTAGCCCTCATATGGCGGATATTCCAGATCGCCTTCGAGGCCAGGGACCTGCGGGCCAAGGTGCTCTGCTCCATGCTGGGGGCCTGGATGTTCTTCCAGACCTTCGAGAGCATCGCCATGAGCATGGGGCTGGCGCCGGTGACCGGCCTGCCCCTGCCGCTGTTCAGCTACGGGGGCAGCTCTCTGGTGGCGGAGATGCTGGCGTTGGGATTGGTGCAGAGCGTCGCGGTGGAGTCCAGGAGGGAGAGGTTCGACCTTCCCGGGTCGTGATGGGTTCACAGATCAACTGAGAGAGTTAAACTGGGCTGGATCCGGCCGCAGCCTTTGGAGGAGATAGGATATATGCATTTCACCGATATGGACGATCCCCGATGGCCCCTTTGGGCATCGGTCAAGCGCCCCTCCCGCTACGTGGGAGGGGAATACGGTCTTTTGCCCCCCAAGGAGGGGGACGTGGTCCGGGTCTGTCTCGCCTTCCCGGACGTCTACGAGGTGGGGATGAGCTACCTGGGGTTCCAGATCTTCTACCAGTTGCTCAAGGAGAACCCCCTATCGGACGTGGAGAGGGCCTACTGTCCGTGGGTTGACATGGAGGCCGCCATGAGGGGCCAGGGCATGCCCCTGGGGTCCCTGGACACCGGACGCCCGCTCAAGGAGTTCGACGCGGTGGCCTTCACCCTCCAGTACGAGCTTTCGTACACCAACGTGCTCACCATGCTGGACCTGGGGGGCGTGCCATTGAGGTCCTCCCACCGGGGTGATGGGGACCCGCTGGTGTTGGCCGGCGGCCCCGGCGCCCTTGTGGCGGAGCCGTTGGCGGAGCACGTGGACGCGTTCCTCATAGGGGACGGGGAGGTCCTGTGGCCCCCGGTGGTGGAGGCCCTGCACGCCACCCGGGGTATGGACCGAGAGCGGCGCCTCTCCGCCCTCTCCAGGCTTGAGGGGGTCTACGTGCCCTCCCTCTGGGAGGGGCAGACGATCCGGCGGCAGATCCTCCGCCACCTGGACCGGGGCTTCATCCCCCGTAGGATGATCGTCCCCTCATGCGGGATAGTTCACGATCGGGTGGCGGTCCAGGTATTCCGGGGCTGCACCCGGGGGTGCCGCTACTGTCAGGCGGGGATGATCGATCGGCCCGTGAGGGAGCGCAGCGCCGAATCGGTGGCCCGGCAGGTGAGGGAGCTACTGGACTTCACCGGCTGGGAGGAGGTGGGGTTCCTGTCCCTGGCCACCTGTGACTGGACCCAGCTGGACCGGGTCATCCAGGAGTTGAGGCCCCTTCTCTCTGAGAGGGGGATCAAGCTGAGCCTCCCAAGCCTCAGAATGGATGCCTTCTCGGTCCAACTGGCCTCATCGCTGGAGACCATGCGCAAGGGGGGGCTTACCTTTGCCCCCGAGGCGGGGACCCAGAGGCTCCGGGACGTGATAAACAAGGGGGTCACTGACCAGGACGTGGACACCGCGGTCCGGTCCGCCTTCGAGCACGGATGGGACAGGCTCAAGCTCTACTTCATGATGGGGCTCCCCACCGAGACCCGGGAGGACCTGGAGGGCATAGGGGAGATATGTCGCCGGGTCCTCAAGATAGGCCGCTCCATGGGCAAGAGGCCGGAGCTGGCGGTCTCCCTGTCGGGTTTCGTCCCCAAGGCCCACACCCCCTTCCAGTGGGAGGCCCAGGCCTCCATGGAGGAGCTAAGGGAGAGGGGGCGGCTCGTGAAGTCCCTCCTCTCCCGGGAGAGGGCGGTCAAGCTGTCCTACCACGAGCCCGCCCAGACCTTCCTGGAGGGGGTCTTCTCCCGGGGGGACCGGCGTCTCGGGCCCGTGTTGGAGGAGGCGTGGCACCTGGGGGCCCGGTTCGACGGGTGGACCGAGACGTTCAACCTGGACAACTGGCTAGAGGCCTTCCACCGGTGCGGGGTGGACCCGGGGGCCTACACCGCCGCCAGGAGGGTGGATGAACCCCTCCCCTGGTCCCACATAGACCCGGGGGTGAGCATCCAGTTCCTCAGGATGGAGCGGGAGAGGGCCCTCGGGGGAGCCAGGACCCGGGACTGCCGGGAGGGGGGCTGCAACCTGTGCGGCTTCCACCTCAGGTCCTGTCCCATGATCGAGTCCGCCAGGGGGGGTGAGGGTCATGGGGGCTGATTTCGTGCGGGTCCGTTTCGCCTACTCCAAGAGACGGGGGGCCTGCTTCATCCCCCACGCGGAGCTACCCACCCTCTTCGCCCGGGCCATGAGGCGGGCGGGGCTCACCCTGGAGCTGACCCAGGGGTTCTCCCCCCATCCCAAGATAACGCTGGGGCCCCCCCTTCCGGTGGGGGTGGTGGGCCTCTTCGAGGTAGCGGAGGCCTGGGTGTCCGCTGACACCCTGGGGTCCTTCGAGGGGGTTGGGGGCCATCTGCCCCAGGGCTTCGGCATCGGGCCCCACGCCCCGGTGGAGGGTCCGTCCCCGGCCCTTTCCAAGCTATGCTCCGCCGGGGAGTACCTGATCGGGCTTGCGGGGGTCGGTCCGCTGGAGGCCATACCGGAGGCCCTTGGCGCCTGGGACGGGGCCCACCTGCTCAGGGGGCTTGACGTCCAGGGGGGGATGGTCCGGTTCTTCATGCTGGAGCCCGACTCGGTGGGCCCCTCGGCGGTGGTGAAGCACCTCATCTCGATGGGGGTGGCATCCGCCTGGTCGGACCTGGTCTTCGTCCGGGTCAGGCTGGGGGGGTGGGACGAGTCCCGGGGCTTCCTGGACCTGCTCCCCTACGATAGCCCTTGGGAGGTGTAACCTTTGAGGCGCGGCAAGACCATCGTGGCCAACACGCTGGAGAGCGAGGAGTCCCGGGTGGCGGTCCTGGACCCGTCGGGCAGACTGTTGGACATATACATCGAGCGCATGTGGGAGCGACAGAAGGCGGGGGAGATATACAAGGCCCGGGTGGACAACGTGCTGCCCGGGATGAACGCCGCCTTCGTCAACCTGGGGGACGGGAGGAACGGGTTCCTGTACCTGGAGGACCTGGGGCGTAGCCCCCACCCGGGGGAGGAGATACTGGTCCAGGTGGCCAAGACCGCCCGGAAGGGCAAGGGGGCCCGGGTGACCCCCAAGCTCTCCCTTCCGGGGCGCTACCTGGTGTTGGTCCCCGAGGGGAAGGACGTGGGGGTCTCCAAGAGGATAGAGGACGAGGAGGAGAGGCAGCGCCTCAAGGTGCTGGGTAGGGAGGTCAGGCCCCAGGGGTTCGGGATCATCGTGAGGACCGTGGCCCAGGGGTGCCACATGGACCAGCTCAAGAGCGATGTGGAGGACCTGATGGACCTGTGGGATAGCATATGCGCCGCCGCCTCCCGGTCCCCCGCCCCCTGCCTTCTCTACCGGGACAGGGGGCTACTGGACCGGGTGCTTAGGGACGAGCTGGATCACCAGGTGGCGGAGGTGGTGGTGGACAACCCGGAGGAGCTGGACCTGGTCCGGGAGATGGTGGGACGTTTCTTCTCCCAGGGGAAGGGGCCGGAGGTGACCCTCTACCGGGGGCGGACCCCGGTCTTCGAGGTGTACGGGGTTGAGAGGGAGATGGAGCTGGCGCTGGAGCGGAAGGTGTGGCTCCCCTCCGGGGCTTACCTGGTGATAGACCAGGCTGAGGCGCTGACGGTCATAGACGTCAACACCGGCAAGTTCACCGGCTCCAAGGACCTCAAGAGCACCATCCTTAAGACCAACCTGGAGGCGGCGGAGGAGATAGCCCGGCAGCTCAGGCTTCGGGCCATAGGGGGCATCGTGGTGGTGGACTTCATCGACATGGACGACGAGTCTCACCGGCAGATTCTGCTGGAGACCACGAGGGAGCTACTAAAGGGGGACCGGCAACGGGCCAAGGTCTTTGGGGTCACCTCCCTCGGGTTGGTGGAGCTCACCAGGCGTCGCACCAGGGGGGATCTCAAGAGCGTGATGACCCGGGGCTGCCCGATGTGCGGCGGGTCCGGCTTGGTGGAGAGGGAGGACGCCTGCGCCATGAGGCTCAAGAGGGCGGTGAGGAAGATGACCGGGGACAGCCCCCCCGAGGCCTTGCTGGTGGCCGCCAACCCCCAGCTGGCCAGGCACTGCGCCGAGTACCTCCTCGCCTGGGAGGAGGAGTTCCGGTGCAGGATCCTGCTCCGGGAGGACCAGTCCCTACAGTGGGGCCGGTTCAAGGTGGAGCACCAGGGGGCCCTGAGGCAGGCGGAGCACCGGATGAGGAGCGTCGAGGGAGGAACCTCGGTTGTACATAGGACGGATAGGGCTTAACGGTTTCAAGAGCTTCGGCGGGGTCCACGAGCTGCCGTTGGAGATGGGCATGGTGGCCATCGTGGGGCCCAACGGGAGCGGCAAGAGCAACATACTGGACGCCCTCAAGTGGACCCTGGGGGAGGGATCCCCGTCGCGGCTTCGCATAAACCGGCAGAGCGACCTGCTCTTCCAGGGGTCCGCATCCCTGCCTCCCGCCAAGGAGGCGGAGGTGTCGGTGCTGTTTCGGGGGGACGGGATGTCCACCTCCATAAGCCGCAGGGTTCAGCAGGACGGCACCACCGCGGTGTTCGTGGACGGGGTCCGAAGGACCCTGGCGGAGCTGGAGGAGGCCAAGCGGAGGATCCACATGGAGGGTGACCGGTTCGCCTTCATAGGCCAGGGGGAGGTGTCGGAGGTGATCCAGCAGCGCCCCATGGCCAGGCGGATGCTGCTGGAGTCCCTGCTGGGCATAGACTTCTACCGGAAGCGCCGGAACGAGTCATCCGACCGCCTCAAGGAGGTGTCCGAGGACCTGGGCAGGCTCATGGCCTTCTACGGAGAGCTCTCGAGCCGCCGGAGGGAGATATCCCAGGAGGTGGAGAGGGCCCGGCGGGCCCGGGAGATCCAGTCGGAGCTGGAGGGCCTCCACCGGGATCACTACTGGTGGAGACGTAGCTCCCTGGAGGCTAGGCTTTCGGAGGTCCGGTCCGCCCTCGAGTCCTTGACGGCCCAGCGGGAGATGAGAGCCCGGTGGCTCAAGGTCTGGCGGGAGGCGGCTTCGGGCCTGGACTCCAAGGGCCGGGAGCTGGACCTGGCCCTGGGGGGCGCTAGGGCCGCCATGGAGGACCTGGAGCGCCGGATGGAGGAGTGGCGCAGGAGGTGCTTCTCCCTGGGTACCATGGTGATGGAGGCCAGGAGGTCCGGGGCGGAGGTGGCCCGGGAGAGGGACTCCCTGCTCGAGGCCCTTGCCTCCGCCCATGAGGAGTTGCGTCAGGCCACGGAGCAACTGGCCTCCGCCCAGGGGGAGGTGGAGGCCTTGAGGTCCCAGGAGGCGTCCTCCCGGGGGAGGCTCCAGGATCTGGAGGAGCGGGTCCGGTCCAACCAGTCCAGGCTTGAGAGGATCCGGCAGGAGGAGGCCAGGGCTAAGGAGGCCCTGTCATCCTCCATGGCGTCCCTCAAGGCCCTGGGGGTCCAGAGGCTGGATGCCCTTAAGGGCCTTCGGGGCCTCGAGTCCGCCCTGGAGGAGGCCCGGGGAAGGCTCATGCAGGAGAGGGCCCGGCTGGACCAGGCGGAGGAGGGGGCCCAGAGGGCCAACTCGCTCCATCGGCAGGCCTTGGCGGAGTTCCAGGCCGGTGCGGAGAGGCTCCAGTCCCTGAAGAGGCAGCTGGCCAAGGTCCGCTCCTCGGTGGACGAGCTGGAGGAGACCCTGGAGCTGCAGGTGCTGCCCAAGCCGGTGCAGGGGATAGTGTCCGCCGCCAGGCTGGGGAAGGTGAGGGCCAAACCCACGGTGCTCATGGATGCCTTCCGGTGCCCCAAGGAGATATCCGGTGCGGTGGAGGCCTTCCTGGGGGGCAGGCAGTTCTGGTTGCTGGTGGACACCCTAGAGGAGTCCGGGGAGTGCATAGCCTTCCTCAAGTCCAGGTCCCTGGGCAGGGCAACCTTCCTGCCCCTGGAGAGGTGCGTCCCCCGGCGGCCCGACCGGGCTAACCTGAGATCCGCCCCTGGGGTGGTGGGCTTCGCCATGGACCTGATAGAGGCGGATTCCCGGTACGAGAGGGCCCTTCAGCACCTGATGGGTGACCTGCTGGTGGTCCGGGACTACGACTCCGGCAAGGAGGTGGCCCGGAGCTCCTTCCGGGGCCCCATAGTCACCCTTGAGGGGGACGTGTTCCAGCCCACCGGCGCCGTGTCCGGGGGGCAGTCCAGGTCCCAGCGGAGCGCCATGGAGATCCGGTGCGCCCTGGAGGAGGGCAGGGGCAGGCTCTCGGAGTTGGAGACCAGGGTGGAGGAGGAGTCCAAGGCCCTCAAGGCCCTGGAGGAGGCGGAGTCCCGTCTGGCATCGGAGTCCCGGGAGGCCATAGCGGACCTGTCGGTGGTCAGGTCCCGGGTGGAGGAGGCCGCCTCGGAGGTCCAGCGGCTGGAGCGGGATCACCAGCGCCTGCGGGACGTGATAGAGGACCTCAACCGCCGGATGTCCCAGGAGGGCAGGAGGGTCCTGGAGCTCCGGGCCCCCAGGGATCCGGGGGAGGGGGAGGATCTGGAGGAGCTCAAGTCCCAGCTGGAGTCCCTGCGGGAGGCACACCGGGAGGCCTCCATGAGGCTGGCCCTTGGAGAGGAGCGCCTATCGGGGGCCAGGGCCCTGGTGGACCGCATGGCCGCCGAGATGGATCGGCTCAAGGGCCGCCTAGCCCAGCTGGAGGCCTCCACATCCGACCGGGACGGGCGCCTGGCCTCCGCCCTGGGGGAGCTCCGGGGGCTTGGGGTCCGGTGGCTTGAGGCCTGGAGGGAGCTCTCGGAGCTTCGGGCCCGAAGGGACCAGGTGATGGAGGCCTCCACCGATCTGCGAGGCAGGCTCGAGCGGGTTCGGGGCAGGATGGCATCCGCCATGGAGGCCCTTGGGGGGGTGGACATGGCGTTGGAGGGGCTCTCCCGGGAGGAGGGGGCCCTCTGCCGGGAGTTGGAGGAGCTCATCTCCTCCCATGAGGAGTCCTACCCCTACCCGTCGGTGGTCCCCCCCATCCAGGGGGAGGGGCTCAGGCAGAGGATCCGGGAGCTGGAGAGGGCCCTCCGGGAGATGGGGCCTGTGGACATGGGGGTGCTCTCCGAGTCCAGGTCCCTGGACGAGAGGATGGAGTTCCTGAAGGACCAGATGGAGGACCTCCGCAGGGCCATGGGGGAGCTGGAGCGGCTCATAGCCGAGGCGGATCACCGGGCCCAGACGGTCTTCATGGGCTCCCTTCGGGACATAGACCACCGGTTCGACTCCCTGTTCAAGCGGCTCTTCGGGGGCGGCGAGGCCCGGCTGGAGCTGATGGAGGGTGCGGGGCCGTGGGATGCGGGGGTGGAGATAACCGCCCGCCCGCCGGGCAAGAAGCCCCAGGGCATATCCCAGCTCTCGGGGGGCGAGCAGTCGCTGACCGCGGTGGCGTTGCTCTTCGCCTCCCTGGAGGTGGCGGGATGTCCCATGGCGGTGCTTGATGAGGTGGACGCGGCGCTGGACGAGGTGAACCTGCGGCGCTTCGCGGACCTGGCGGCGGAGAGCGCCGAGGAGAGGCAGATACTGGTGATGACCCACCGCAGGATAACCATGGAGCGGACCCGGTTGCTGTACGGGGTTACGCTGAGGGAGCCGGGGCTATCGCAGGTGGTGGGGGTCAGGCTGGAGGACTGGGATTGAAGAGCACCTTTGACGACCTTCTATGGGGCAGGCTCCGGGCGGAGCAACCCGCCGAGGGCTTTGGTCCCCGGGTTACGGTGGACACCATCCTGCTGGGGGCCTTCGTGAGGCTCAAGGGGAACCTGAAGGCCCTGGAGGTGGGCTGCGCCCACGGGATCCTGTCCCTCATGCTGATCCAGAGGGCCCGGGCCCTGGGGGCCAATCTTAGGGTGGTGGGGATAGACATCCAGCCCCAGCTGGTGGAGATGGCGATGAGGAACCGGGACCTTCACGTGATGACGGACCAGGTCAGGTTCATCCCCATGGACCTGATGGAGCTAAAGGGGAGCTGGGAGGAGGCTCCCTTCGACCTGGTGGTGTGCAACCCACCCTACGAGGATCCGGGAAGCGGCAGGCCCAGCCCCAGGGGACCGGTGGCCCTTGCGGTCCACCGGATGAGCTTCACCCTGGAGGACCTGTTTCTCCGTTCCGGCAAGGTCCTTCGCCCCAAGGGCAGGTTCTTCATGGTCATGAGGTCCCACCGGATGGGAGAGTGCCTGGACCTCATGAGGCGGCACCGGTTGGAGCCCAAGAGGCTCAGGATGGTTCACCCGAAGCCCGGCAGGGCCGCGTCGGTTTTCCTGGTGGAGGCCATCAAGGGGGCCAGGGCGGGGCTGGTGGTGGAGAGTCCCCTGTTCATCCACGGGCCAGACGGGGAGTACACCCCGGATCTGCTCCGGGCCTACGGAACGGAGGGGTTTTAGATGCCGCTGGTTCTGGTTCCAACCCCGATAGGCAACCTGGGGGACGTGACCATAAGGGCCCTGGAGGTTCTCAGAGGGGCCCACGTGGTGGCCTGTGAGGACACCAGGCGCACGCTTAAGCTTCTTAACCACTACGGCATCTCCAAGCCCCTGATCAGCCTTCACGAGCACAACGAGGTGAGGCGCCTCGGGGTTTTGAGGGACATGCTCTCGAGGGACATGACGGTGGCGCTGGTGTCCGACGCGGGGATGCCTGGCATAAGCGACCCGGGGCACCGGGCGCTTCGGATGGCGGTGGAGGAGGGGTTCCCGGTGGACGTGCTTCCCGGCCCTTCGGCGGTGATCACCGCCCTGGTCCTGTCCGGCCTTGACCCCTCCCGGTTCACATTCCACGGGTTCCTCAGGGGGCGGACGTCCGCCAAGGAGCGGAGCCTCCGGGAGCTGGCCCGGCGGGAGGAGACGTTGGTCTTCTACGTGTCACCCCACCACCTGGCGGAGGACCTGAAGCTGATGCTGGATGTCCTGGGGGACCGCCGGGGGGCTCTGCTCAGGGAGCTCACCAAGGTCCACCAGGAGGCGGTGAGGGGTAATCTATCGGAGATGCTGGCCCGGGCGGGGGAGATGCGGGGGGAGATGGTTCTGGTGGTGGAGGGCTTCAGGGGCTCCCAGGGGGATGAGTCCCAGGGGGAGCTCCACTGGCGCTCCCGAGGCGAGGAGCTGCTCCGGTCCGGACGTCCCCTCAAGGAGGTGGCGGAGCTGGTGTCCAAGGAGTACGGGGTTAGGAGGAACCAGGTCAAGGAGTTCCTCCTTGGGCTTTTGCGCGGTTCGGATTAGAATAGGTCGAACCACTTATTAGGGAGGTATGGTCCGTGAGCGAGAGCAGCGCCTTTTACATCACAACCCCCATATACTACGTCAACGACGTGCCCCACATAGGGCACGCCTACACCACCATAGCGGCGGACGTGCTGGCCCGGCACAACCGTATGATCGGCCGGGACACATTCTTCCTCACCGGTACGGACGAGCACGGCCAGAAGATCCAGCAGGCCGCCTCCGCCAAGGGGCTCACCGCCCAGCAGCTGGCGGACCAGACGGTGGAGAACTTCAAGCGCCTGTGGAAGGTGCTCAACATAACAAACGACGACTTCATAAGGACCACCGAGGAGCGCCACGAGCGGGTGGTGCAGCACATCTTCTCCAAGTTGTTGGAGAAGGGGGACATATACCTGGGATCCTACGAGGGCTGGTACTGTGTGCCCTGCGAGACCTACGTGCCGGAGGCCCAGATGGGGGAGGGCAACACCTGCCCGGACTGCAAGAGGCCCCTCCAGAAGATGACCGAGGAGAGCTACTTCTTCCGCATGTCCAAGTACCAGGACCGGCTACTGGAGTACTACGAGTCCCACCCGGAGGCCATCCTGCCCAAGAGCCGCTACAACGAGATCGTGAGCTTCATAAAAGGGGGCCTCAAGGACCAGTCCATCTCCAGGACCACCCTCACCTGGGGGGTGCCGGTGCCGGGGGACTCCAGGCACGTGGTCTACGTCTGGTTTGACGCGCTGATCAACTACCTTTCCGCCCTGGGCTACCCGGATGAGGGGGGCAAGTGGCGCAAGTTCTGGCCCGTGTGCCACCACCTGGTGGGGAAGGACATAATAAGGTTCCACTCGGTGGTGTGGCCCGCCCTCCTTATGGCCCTGGACCTGGAGCCCCCCAAGATGGTGTTCGCCCACGGGTGGTGGACCGTGGACGGGGACAAGATGTCCAAGTCCAAGGGTAACGTGGTGGACCCCTTCGAGATGGCGGAGCTCTACGGTCCGGACCCCTTCCGGTACTTCCTGCTCCGGGAGGTGCCCTTCGGCCTGGATGGGGACTTCTCCGAGCGGGGCCTGGTCCAGCGGATCAACTCCGACCTGGCAAACGACCTGGGCAACCTGCTCAACCGGACCCTTCAGATGATGACCAAGTACCGGGGCGGGGTTGTCCCCTCCCGGGTCTGTCCCACCGAGCTGGAGTCCTCCATCCGCGCCATGGGGGAGGATGTGACCGCCCAGGTGGACTCCCTGCTGGAGAGGTTCGCCTTCGACGAGGCGTTGAAGGCCATCTGGTCCTTCATCGGCAGGGCCAACAAGTACATAGACGAGACCATGCCCTGGAAGCTGGGCAACGAGGGCCGGGGGGAGGAGCTTGACCGGGTGCTGAGGACCCTCTTCGAGGCGTTGAAGCTTAGCGCCCAGCTGGTCTACCCCTTCATGCCCGACGCGGCGTCCCGCATATGGTCCCAGCTGGGCTTGGATGGCCAGATTGGGGAGGGCCGGATCCGGTGGTCCTTCGATCCGATCCCTGAGGTGCGGGTCACCAAGGGGGAGGTGCTCTTCCCCCGGATAGACGTTAAGGCCTGGGAGGAGGAGTACGCCAAGAGGCTGGCCAAGAGGGCCGGGGCGGACACGGACATGGACTACAGCGACCACGAGGAAGAGATCACCATAGACCACTTCAAGCGGGTGGAGCTCCGGGTGGCGGAGGTCCTCTCGGCGGAGCCGGTGCCCAAGTCGGACAAGCTTTACAAGCTGGAGCTTGACCTGGGGTATGAGAAGCGGACCATCGTGTCCGGCATAAGGGACTTCTACCGGGCCGAGGAGCTGGTGGGCAAGAGGATAATCGTCATTTGCAACCTGAAGCCGTCGGTTATCCGGGGGGTGAAGAGCAACGGCATGCTCCTGGCCGCCGAGAGCCCCAGCAAGAGCAACTTCACCCTGGGGCTTTTGACCGTGGACAGGGACGTGCCGCTGGGTAGCCGGATCCACTGATCCCCAGGGGTCCACGCAGGGCCGGCGTCCTGGATGGGGCGTCGGCCCCTTTGACGTTTAGGTTTGAACGAACGGAGGTGTCCTAGTGTTCTTCGACAGCCACTGTCATTGGAATCACGAGTCCCTGGGGGTCCGCCAGCTGGAGTCGGAGGTGGGGAGGTGCGTCGCTGCGGGGGTGGCTTCCGCCCTGGTGGCGGGTTACGACCTCCCGTCCTCCCGAAGGGCCCATGGGCTGAGCCTGGAGGTGAGGGGGGTCAGCGTGGTGGCCTCCGTGGGGCTTCACCCCCACGATGCCAAGGACCTGGACCAGGGGCTCCTTGGGGAGCTGGAGGCCCTTTGCACCCACCGGGAGGTCCGGGCAGTGGGGGAGATAGGGCTGGACTTCTGGTACTGCAACTCCCCCCGGGAGGTGCAACTGGAGGCCTTTGAGGCCCAGCTGGACCTGGCCTGCCGGGTGGGGCGGCCGGTGATCCTTCACCTTAGGAGCGGCCGGGACGGGGAGGACGCGTACCGCCCCGCCTTCGATCTGCTCAGGTCCTTCCTCTCCGGGCTTCCGGACCCGCCGGGGGTGCTTCACTGCTTCTCCGGAGGGGTTGACCAGGCCCGATCCGCCCTGGACATGGGGTTCCTCATATCCTTCGCGGGGCCCGTCACCTATCCCAAGGCGGAGGAGAGCCGGAGGGCCTGCGCCATGGTGCCCAGGGACATGCTGCTCCTGGAGACCGATTCCCCCTACCTGGCCCCCCAGTCGGTGAGGGGTAAGAGGAACGAGCCCGCCTTCGTGGTGGAGGTGTATAGGACCGCCGCCCAGGTGAGGGGTGTGCCGCTGGAGGCGCTGGCGGCGGACGTGTGGGAGAACGGCAGAAGGCTCTTCGGACCCCTGGGGGGTGCGGACCGTGGGCTTTAGGGTGGTGGCGGAGTGTCCCGTGACCGGCGCCAGGGCGGGGGAGCTGACCACCGCCCACGGGGTCGTGAAGACCCCGGTCTTCATGCCCGTGGGGACCCAGGCCACGGTCAAGGCCATGGCCCCCTTCGAGTTGAAGGCCCTGGGGGCCCAGATAATCCTGGGGAACACGTATCACCTGTTCCTGCGGCCCGGGGAGGAGCTGGTAGAGAGGGCCGGGGGGCTGCACCGCTTCATGGGCTGGGACAGGCCCATACTGACCGACAGCGGCGGCTTCCAGGTCTTCTCCCTGGCGGAGCTGAGGACCCTCTCGGACGAGGGGGTGGTCTTCCGATCCCACCTGGACGGGAGCCGCCACGTGATGACCCCCGAGAGGGCGGTGCGGATCCAGGAGAGGCTGGGCAGCGACATCGCCATGTGTTTCGACGAGTGCGTCAAGTACCCCACCACCTACGAGTACTCCATGGGGGCGGTGAAGCGCACCCTGGCGTGGGCCAGGAGGTGTCTCGCCGCCAAGACCAGGGATGACCAGCTCCTGTTCGGCATAGTCCAGGGGAGCGTCTTCGAGGATCAGCGGATAGCCTGCGCGGAGGCCCTGATGGAGATGGACTTCCCCGGTTACTCCATCGGGGGGCTGTCGGTGGGGGAGAGCCACCAGGAGATGTACCGGATCCTGGACTGCCTCAAGGGGGTGTTGCCCAAGGGGAAGCCCAGGTACCTCATGGGGGTGGGGCATCCGTCCAACCTGCTGGAGGGCATAGCCCGGGGGGTGGACATGTTCGACTGCGTGCTACCCACCAGGAACGGCAGGAACGGGACGGTGTTCACCTCCCGGGGGAGGCTGAACGTGAAGAACCTGTCGTTGGCGGAGGACTTCACCCCCCTGGACCCGGACTGCACCTGCTACGCCTGCCGGAACTTCTCCCGGGCGTACATAAGGCACCTTTACAAGGCGGGGGAGATCCTGGCCATGAGGCTGTGCACCTGGCACAACCTGCACTTCCTGATCTCGCTGGTGGAGGGGGCCAGGAGGGCCATACAGGAGGGCACCTTCCCGGAGTACCGGGAGAGGTTCCTCCGGACCTTCGAGGGGTGAGGTTCCATGGAGAGGGAGATCACCCGGGTATTGACCCCGTCGGAGGGGGCGTTGCGGCTGGGGGCGGACCTGATCCTGTCCGGCCGGTTGGTGGCCATGCCCACCGAGACGGTCTACGGCCTGGGGGGGGATGCCACGAACCCGGAGGCGGCCCGGCGGATCTTCCAGGTTAAGGGGCGCCCCCTGGACAACCCGATAATAGTTCACGTGTCCTGCTCCGAGGAGGCCCGGGAGGTGGGCCGCATGACCCCCCTGGCGGAGGACCTGGCCCGGGCCTTCTGGCCCGGCCCCCTTACGCTGGTGGTCCCCTCCAGGGGGGTGGTGCCCCGGGAGTTCCTGGGGGGGCTGGACACGGTGGGGATCCGGTGTCCCTCTCACCCGGTGGCCCGGCGCCTCATCGAGATCAGCGGGGTCCCCATAGGGGCCCCCAGCGCCAACCGGAGCGGACGTCCCAGCCCAACCGACGCCTTGACGGTGCTGGAGGACCTGGAGGGGCTCATCCCCCTGATCCTCGACGGGGGGCCCTGTGAGGTGGGGTTGGAGTCCACCGTGGTGGACGTCACCGGTTCGGAGCCGGTGATCCTGAGGCAGGGAGGCGTTACGGAGCGGATGATCGTCCAGGCGGTGGGTCGCGTCCAGGTGGCGGCGGGGGAGGAGTTGCTCCGGCGCTCCCCGGGCACCAGGCACAGGCACTACGCCCCGGAGGTGCCGGTGCTCCTCTGGGACCGGTCGGTCCCCGTCCAGTGCCCCCCTGGGCGGGTGGGTTACGTGGGCATATCCGATCCGCCCTTCGAGGTGGCGTGGAGCGTGAGGCCCCGGGATCTCCGGGAGTACGCGTTCCTGCTCTTCAGGACCTTCCGGGAGATGGAGCGCGGAGGCGCGTCCGTCATAGTGGCGGAGTTGCCGGAGAGGGGTGAGGCCCTGGGGGACGCCATCCGGGACCGGTTGATCCGAGCTTCCGGCGGGAGGGGGCTTGCCAAGAGTCGGACTAGGTGCTAGAATTCTCAGCGTTGTGCGGCCGGTGAGTTAGGCCAAATCCAACGAGTCGGGGTGGCGGAATTGGTAGACGCGCTGGATTCAGGATCCAGTGGGTTAGCGCCCGTGGGGGTTCGACTCCCCCCCTCGACACCATATTGAGCTTAGAGGCGCCCATAGTCGGTTGACTTTGGGCGCCTTTTTTGCTATGATATCGCGCCGTACGACTTTTGAAACACCAAAATCTGCGTAGGGAGGTCGTGCTCCCATGGCTGTAGAAGTTCCTTCCCTCATGGCGCCAAGACGGTATCTGGGCAAGCAGAAGGACCTGATCGAGCTGCCGGACCTGGTGGAGGTCCAGCGTCACTCATACGAGTGGTTCTTTCAGGCGGACGAGGACCCTAACTTCAGGAGGCTTCAGGGTCTTCAGGAGCTGTTCAAAGAGGTATTCCCCATCGAGAGCTACGACGGAAACTTCGCCCTGGAGTTCGTCCGTTACTACGTGGATCCCCCGACCATAAGCATCGAGGAGGCCCGGGAGAGGGATCTCACCTGGTCTAGGCCCATAAGGGCCACCATAAGGCTGGTGAACCGGAGCAACGGGGAGATCAAGGAGGAGGAGGTCTACCTGGGGGACTTCCCGGTGATGACCGACCGGGGCACCTTCATCATCAACGGCACCGAGCGGGTGGTGGTGAGCCAGCTGGCCCGCTCCGCCGGAGTCTACTTCTCCTCGGACCTGTCCTCTCCGGGCCAGGAGACCTACGCGGCCAAGCTGATCCCCGACCGGGGGGCCTGGTTGGAGTTCGACCTGACCCCCAGCGAGTTCCTGTCGGTTAAGATCGACAACCGGAAGAAGATCCCGGTCACCATGTTCCTCAAGGCCCTTGGGGTCCCCACGGACGACGAGCTCCTCAGGCTCTTCGGCGCCACGGTGGAGGAGGTTGACGTGGTGGAGGAGGACGTGAGGGGCATGCTCCTGGCGGAGCCCATCGTAGGGTCCGACGGGAGGGTCATCTTCCACAAGAACGACCGGATAACCAAGGAGCACCTGGACGAGCTCTGGAAGCAGGGAAGGACCCGGGTGGCGGTGTGGCGGGTGGATCACTCGGTGGCGGAGACCCTGGAGAAGGACCCCACCAGCTCCACCGATGAGGCCATGCTGGAGATCTTTCGTCGTCTGAAGCCCAACGAGCCCCCCCGGATGGAGAACGCCCGGGAGCACATGCACAGCCTCTTCTTCGACAGCCGCCGGTACAACCTGGGGCGGGTGGGCCGCTACAAGCTGAACCGGCGCCTGGGGCTCCAGGTGGACGATGAGCAGCGGTTGCTCACCGTGGAGGACGTGGTGGCCATCGTCAACGGGTTGCTCAAGCTCCGGGACGGGCTTGAGCGGGAGGACGACATCGATCACCTGGGGAACCGCCGGGTGAGGGCCATAGGGGAGCTTCTGCAGAACCAGGTTAGGATAGGGCTCCTCAGGATGGAGCGGATAGCCAAGGAGAGGATGACCACCATCCCGGACTTAAGCTCCGCCACCGCCAAGGACCTGATCAACGTGCGTCCCATAAGTGCCGCCCTGCGGGAGTTCTTCGGCTCCGGCCAGCTGTCCCAGTTCATGGATCAGACCAACCCGTTGGCGGAGCTGACCCATAGGCGGCGTCTGTCCGCCTTGGGTCCCGGCGGTCTGTCCCGGGAGAGGGCCGGGTTCGAGGCCCGGGACGTGCACTACACCCACTACGGGCGGATCTGTCCCATCGAGACCCCCGAGGGATCCAACATAGGGCTGGTCACCTCCCTGGCCACCTACGCCAAGATAAACGAGTACGGCTTCCTGGTGACCCCTCGGCGGCGGGTGGTGGACGGCCGGGTGACCGGTGAGGTGGTCTACCTGTCCGCGGACGACGAGGACGAGTACAACGTGGGCATGGCCAGCACCCCGGTGGGTGAGGATGGGAGCATCCTCATCGACGAGGTCCACGTGCGTCACCGGGGGGACATCCGGATGGTCCCCAAGGATCAGGTGGACTTCCTGGACGTCTCTCCCAAACAGATAGTGTCCGTCTCCACCGGGTTGATCCCGTTCCTCGAGCACGACGACGCCAACCGGGCCCTGATGGGGTCCAACATGCAGCGTCAGGCGGTGCCCCTGGTGAGGGCCGAGGCCCCCCTGGTGGGGACCGGCATAGAGGCCAAGATAGCCCGGGACTCCGGGTCCTGCATCCTGGCCCGTCGGTCCGGCACCGTGGAGTTCGTGGACGCGGACCGGGTGGTCATAAGGGCCGAGGACGGCACCCTGAATCAGTACCGGCTGGTCAAGTTCCGCCGGTCCAACCAGGGGACGGTGATCCACCAGAGACCCCTGGTGAGGAAGGGGGACCCGGTGAAGGCCGGGGACGTGATAGCCGACGGGCAGGCCTGCCAGGGGGGCGAGCTGGCCCTGGGTCGGAACGTGCTGGTGACCTTCGTCTCCTGGGAGGGCTACAACTTCGAGGACGCCATCCTGCTCAGCCAGCGGGTGGTGAAGGAGGACTACTACACCTCGATCCACATAGAGGAATACGAGGTGGAGGCCCGGGACACCAAGCTGGGGCCCGAGGAGATAACCCGGGACATCCCCAACGTGGGGGACGATGCCCTGAAGAACCTGGACGAGAACGGCATAGTCCGCATAGGCGCCGAGGTCCGGGCGGGGGACATCCTGGTGGGCAAGGTGACCCCCAAGGGGGAGTCGGACCAGTCGCCGGAGGAGAGGCTCCTTCGGGCCATCTTCGGTGAGAAGGCCCGGGAGGTGAGGGACTCCTCCCTCCGGGTGCCCCACGGCGAGGGTGGCAAGGTGGTGGCCATAAAGAGGCTCAGCCGGGAGCACAACAGCGAGGACCTGAGTCCTGGGGTCAACGAGGTGGTCAAGGTCTACGTGGCCCAGTTCAGGAAGATCACCGAGGGGGACAAGATGGCGGGCCGCCACGGCAACAAGGGTGTGGTGTCCAAGATCCTGCCCGAGGAGGACATGCCCTTCCTGTCGGACGGCACCCCGGTTGACGTGGTGCTGAACCCCCTTGGGGTGCCCAGCCGAATGAACCTGGGGCAGGTGTTCGAGACCGTCATGGGCTTCGTGGCCATGCACAACGGCTGGAAGGTGGCCACCCCGGTCTTCGAGGGGGCGGACCAGGAGGAGATATTCCAGCTGGTGGACAAGATAAGGGAGAACAAGTACCCGGAGCTGACGAGGGATTGCAAGATAACCCTCTACGACGGCCGAACCGGGGAGCCCATGGACAAGAAGGTCACCGTGGGGGTCATGTACATGCTCAAGCTGATCCACCTGGTGGATGACAAGATCCACGCCCGGTCCACCGGCCCGTACAGCCTGATAACCCAGCAGCCCCTGGGAGGCAAGACCCAGTTCGGCGGTCAGCGGTTCGGTGAGATGGAGGTTTGGGCCCTGGAGGGTTACGGGGCGGCCCACATGCTCCAGGAGATCCTGACGGTCAAGTCCGATGACATCCGGGGCAGGCTCAAGACCTACGAGCGGATCGTCAAGGGGCAGAACCTGGCGAAGCCCGGGGTGCCGGAGAGCTTCCGGGTGCTCATAAAGGAGCTCCAGGGGCTTGGGATCGACGTGGAGATAGTGTACGAGGATGGGACCGTTGGGGAGCTCGTCATGGGGGATGACGAAGACGAGCCCGGCAGGAGCAGGCCCCGGGAGGGCAGGGATCTCTTCGAGTCCGGCGTGAGCCCCGAGGACGCCTTCGGGGTCAGCGGGGAGGAGATCAGCCAGGAGGAGGCCCGGGAGGGGCTTGGGGACGTGTTCACCGTCCGGGATGCCTCCGATGACCCCTTTTTTGCGGACGATGAGGAGGGGGACGCTTAAATGGCTCACAAGGAGATAGTAGGCGTTCGGGTCAAGCTGTCCTCGCCGGAGAGGATAAGGGCCATATCCTGCGGCGAGGTGAAGAAGCCCGAGACAATAAACTACAGGACCCTCAGGCCCGAGAAGGACGGTCTCTTCTGCGAGAGGATCTTTGGTCCCACCCGTAGCTTCGAGTGCGCCTGCGGCAAGTACAAGCGCAGCGGCCCCAAGTTCAAGGGGGTGGTCTGCGACCGTTGCGGCGTGGAGGTGACCGACAACCGGGTCCGCCGGGAGCGGATGGGGCACATAGAGCTGGCGGCTCCGGTGGTGCACATATGGTACCTCCGGGGCATCCCCAGCAGGCTGTCGCTACTGATAGGCACCTCCACCAAGGACCTGGAGCGGGTGGTCTACTTCGCCCCCAACAGGAGGCGGGAGGCGGCCTACAAGGTTGTCGTGGAGGGCCGCAGGACCGACCTGGTGCGCCGGGGGGATGTGATCTCCGCCTCGGAGGAGCGGATTCACCGGTTCTACGACTCCAAGTTCAAGGCGGAGGAGGCCTTCCGGGTTGTCCGGGTGGACGAGATTCCCGTGGCGGAGGGGGACGTGATAACCCTTCACCAGCTGGCCCGCTATCGGGCGGAGTTCGGCGACGGGATCTTCGATACCGAGAGGGCCTACCAGGTCCGGGGTGAGGAGGGGACTCGGGTGGTTCCCCAGTCCAAAGTCTCCCCGGAGGACGACGCGTCCCCCATGGAGATAAACGGCCAGGAGGCCTACGTGGTGGTGAGCGCCGTCCGGCTCCCCTTCTCCCGGAACGACGTGCTCTCCAAGGGGGAGTGCGAGCTCTACATGCAGAAGTTCCCCGGCCGGTTCCAGGCCCAGCCGGAGACGATCACCCTGGAGGATCCGTGCCACATAGTGATCGAGAAGGGGGAGTCCCCCTTCGAGCGGGGTGACATCATAACCGAGAGCGAGGAGTACCTGTGCTCCCGGTACGACAAGTCCTTCATGGCGGGCATAGGGGCCGAGGGGGTCCTGGAGCTGCTCAAGCGGATCGACCTGGACGACCTGGCCACCAGCCTCCGGGAGGAGATAGCCGAGTCCTCGGGGCAGAAGAAGCGCAAGCTGGTGAAGCGTCTCCAGGTGGTGGAGGACTTCCGGAAGAGCGACAGCCGGCCGGAGTGGATGATCCTGTCGGTCCTGCCGGTGATCCCCCCGGATCTTAGGCCCATGGTCCAGTTGGACGGGGGGCGGTTCGCTACCTCGGACCTGAACGACCTGTACCGGAAGGTGATCAACCGGAACAATCGGCTCAAGAAGCTGATGGAGCTCCGGGCGCCGGAGATCATAATCCGGAACGAGAAGAGGATGCTCCAGGAGTCGGTGGACGCCCTGATAGACAACGGCCGCCGGGGCAAGCCGGTGCCCGGTGCGGGCGGTCGGCCCTTAAAGAGCCTAACGGACCTGCTGCGGGGCAAGAAGGGCCGGTTCCGCCAGAACCTGCTGGGCAAGCGGGTGGACTATTCGGGCCGTTCGGTCATAGTCATAGGGCCGAACCTTAAGATATACCAGTGCGGTCTGCCCAAGCAGATGGCGCTGGAGCTGTTCAAGCCCTTCGTGGTGCACAAGCTGGTGGAGCGGGGGCTTGCGGCCAACGTGAAGAACGCCCGGCGCCTCATCGAGCGGGGCAAGGACGAGGTCTGGGCCATCCTGGAGGAGATAATAAAGGACCACCCGGTGTTGCTGAACCGGGCCCCCACCCTCCACAGGCTGGGCATCCAGGCCTTTGAGCCGGTGTTGATCGAGGGCAAGGCCATAAGGCTACACCCCCTGGTCTGCACCGCCTTCAACGCGGACTTCGACGGGGACCAGATGGCGGTTCACGTGCCCCTGTCGCTGGAGGCCCAGGCGGAGGCCCGGATACTGATGCTCTCCTCCAACAACCTGCTCTCCCCCTCCAGCGGGAAGCCCATAGTGACCCCCACCCAGGACATAATCCTTGGGGTCTACTACCTTACGGGGATGAAGCCGGATCTCAAGGGGGACGGCATGTACTTCAGGGACGAGGAGGACGTGTTGTCCGCCCTGGACCACGGGGTGGTGCACGTGAACGCCCGGGTGTACGTCCGAAACCGTCCCGAGTGGGGCCTTGGGGAGGACAAGTGGCTGGAGACCAGCCCCGGTCGGGTGGTCTTCAACTGCGCCATGCCTGAGAAGCTCCGGTTCATAAACCGTCAACTGGGCAAGAAGGACTTTGGCGCCCTGCTTGACCGGGCCTACGATCTGGTGGGCCAGGCGGCCATGGTGGAGATGTTGGATGGGATCAAGCAGCTGGGGTACAAGTGGTCCACCAAGAGCGGCATAAGCCTCGGTATAGGGGACGCCATAGTGCCCCCCCAGAAGGAGTCCATAGTCAGGGAGACCATGGTCCACGAGGAGGAGCTGTCCGCCCAGTACGACATGGGCATCCTTACCGAGGATGAGTACATGAGGCAGAAGGACGCCCTGTGGTCCGAGGCGGTCAAGAACATAGTGGACAAGATCGTGGACAACATGGACGTGGACAACCCGCTGAGGATAATGGTGGACTCCGGGGCCAGGGGATCCAAGAGCCAGGTGGCCCAGATGGCGGGTATCCGGGGCCTGATGGCGGACCCGTCGGGCAAGATAATCGACTACCCCATAGTGTCCAACTTCCGGGACGGGCTCAACATGTTGGAGTACTTCATATCCACCCACGGGGCCCGGAAGGGGTTGTCGGACACCGCCATGAGGACCGCCAAGTCCGGATATCTGACCAGGCGTCTGGTGGACGTGGCACAGGACCTGATAATAACCGAGGAGAACTGCGGCACCGACCGGGGGGTTGAGATGAGGCCCCTCAAGCAGGAGTCCAAGGTGGTGATCCCCCTGTCCGAGCGGGTGGCGGGTCGGGTGGCCTTGAGGGACGTGATCTTGTCGGACGGCACCTGTCTCGTCAGGGCGGGTCAGGAGATAGACCAGGAGACCGCCAAGGCGCTGGACCGGGCGGGGGTGGAGAGCGTGTGGGTGAGGAGTCCTCTCACCTGTGCTCTCAGGCACGGCATATGCAGGACCTGCTACGGCAAGGACCTGGCGACCCGTCACCGGGTGGCCATCGGCGAGGCGGTTGGAGTGGTGGCCGCCCAGTCCATAGGTGAGCCCGGCACCCAGCTGACCATGCGGACCTTCCACACCGGAGGGGTCCGGCAGTTCACCGGTGAGGACATAACCCAGGGTCTGCCCCGGATAGAGCAGCTCTTCGAGGTCCGGAAGCCCAAGAAGGCGGCGCTGATCGCCGAGCACGACGGCGTGGTGGTGGAGCGCCGGGAGGGGGAGGGCAAGAAGAAGCTGGTGGTGGCGGTCCCCCGGGAGGACGGGGGCGAGGATCGGGTGGTCTACACCCTGCCCGCCTCTCAGAACCTGTTGCCCGGCGTTGAGGAGGGGGCCCCTATCCACCGGGGTCAGGTGCTGACCGAGGGCTACATAGATCCCCAGCAGCTGCTGGAGGTGGAGGGGCTGGAGGCGGTCCAGCGGTACATACTGGACGGAATCCAGGACGTGTACCGTTCCCAGGGGGTCTCCATAAACGACAAGCACATAGAGGTGATACTCCGGAAGGTGGCGCCGGTGAACCGGGTCCGGGTCATCGAGGAGGGGGACAGCTCCTTCGTGGCGGGTGAGCTGGTCTGGAAGGAGGACCTGGAGGCGGAGAGCCGCCGGATATCGGAGCAGAACGCCAGGTTCCTGGAGGAGGCCTCGTTCCTCTGTGGCGCGGTGGTGAAGGACGCGGTGGGTTCCCTGGATGGGACCGGCATAACCCGGGACGAGGAGCTAACCATGGATAAGCTGGGGCGGCTCCTGTCTCCCGGGGTTGGTGCCTCGGAGCTGATCTGCCAGGACCGGGAGGGGCTACTTAGGGTCATCGTGGGGGAGGCCTCCTTCAAGCGGGAGCTGGAGGGGCTTGAGCTCCTGAGCGACCTGCCGGTGGCGGACGGGTGCGTCATATCCGCCGGCAGCAGGCTAACCGCCTCGGACGCCTCCCGGATAGTGGCCATGGGCCCCCAGCCGCTATTGGTGAAGGACCTCAAGGCCATGGAGGACATGGTGGGGGATGTCTACCTGGCGGAGGACGTGACGGTGGACGGTCGGGTTCTGAGCCTTAAGGACCGGCTGTTCGATCAGGAGGTCTTCCAGGAGCTCCGGTCCCTGCCGGTGGAGTCCGTGCGGATCTGGAGGAACCCGGAGCGGCTGGACCTCTGCAAGGACGTCTACGAGTACCTGATAGGCAACTACCTGTCTCAGCGGGTGCTTAGGGTCATAACCCGGGATGGGGCGGTGACGGAGCCGCTGGACAACCGGATCAGCATGGAGATAGCTGAGGGGATCCGGTCCGGGGAGGTAGAGGCCATAGAGCTGGACGGGAACAACGTGGTCTCCCGGGAGAGGGTCCTCAAGGCGCTCCTCACCGAGAAGGTCTACGGCAAGGTTCTGCTGGAGCCCGTCAGGGACGTGGATGGGAACGTGGTGGTGCCAAGCGGCCGGGAGGTGAGCCACCAGGTCATGGATCAGATAGTGGCCGCGTGTCCCGGGGAGCTGGTGGTCCGTCCGATCCTGGCCCAGGGTGAGCATCGGAGGCTGATCCAGCGGATCTCCTTCGTGAGGCGTCTTAGGGAGCTGCCCACCTGGAAGCCGGTGCTACACGGGATCACCAAGGCGGCGCTGGCCACCGACAGCTTCCTTTCCGCCGCGTCGTTCCAGCAGACCGCCCAGGTTCTGGCCTCCGCGGCGGTGCGGGGAGAGGTGGACAACCTGCTTGGACTCAAGGAGAACGTGATAATAGGTCTCCTGATCCCCTCCGGGACCGGGATAGACAAGTACCGGAAGGTCCAGGTGGTGGAGCCCAGGACCGGGGAGGGTGGTAGCGACCTCTTCGAGTCCGGGGAGTCCGCTTGACGTAGGCAGATCGAGGCTTTTAGGGAATTGCGGGCGGCCTTTCCTTGACAGGGTTGGCCGCCCGTTGCTATGATTCCTTGGTGCTTTCGCACGGGAGGGATACGTATGCCCTTAAGCGAGCTTGCTTCGGAGGATCGGGTGGTTGGGATCCGTTCCGTGATGAGGAAGCTGGAGAGGGGAGAGTTGAGGAAGGTCTTTCTCTCCCGGGATGCCGAGGCGGAGTTGGTCTTGGCGGTTGAGGAGGAGGCGTTGCGTCGCGGGGTGGACGTGGAGTGGGTGGAGGAGTCGGTCCTATTGGGCAGGGCCTGTGCCATCTCCCGTCCGGCGGCGGCGGCGGGCCTCAGGAAAAGTTAAGGGCCTCCGCACGGAGGTTTCAAAGCCTAGAAAGGAGGTAATTGTGTGCCCACTATAAGTCAGCTGATAAGGAATGGCCGGGAGGAGAAGAGGCGTCGTTCCAGCGCCCCTGCCCTTCAGGAGAACCCCCAGAGGAGGGGGGTCTGCACCCGTGTCTACACGGTGACCCCGAAGAAGCCGAACTCCGCGTTGCGGAAGGTGGCCCGTGTTCGTCTCACCAATGGGATCGAGGTGACCGCCTACATTCCCGGTGAGGGTCACAACCTGCAGGAGCACTCGGTGGTCCTGGTTCGCGGGGGTCGTGTCAAGGACCTTCCTGGTGTTCGTTACCACATCGTCCGCGGCACCCTTGACTGCGGCGGGGTGGAGAAGAGGCGGCAGGGTCGGTCCAAGTACGGTGCCCGCCGTCCTAAGTAGGGTTCTTGAGTCTAGGGAGGAGTTGCGAATATGCCTCGCAAGGGACATGTTAAGAAGCGGGTCACGTCGCCGGACCCGAAGTTTCAGAGCCAGGCGATAAGCAAGTTCATAAACTGCCTGATGATAGGCGGCAAGAAGAGCATCGCGGAGAGGATCATGTACGGTGCCCTGGACCTGGCGGCCCAGCGGCTCGGCATGGAGCCGGTGGACGTGTTCGAGAAGGCCATGGCCAACGTGCGTCCCGTGGTGGAGGTGCGTCCTCGGCGGGTTGGTGGTGCCACCTATCAGGTTCCCGTTGAGGTGGAGCCCGATCGGGCCCAGGCGCTGGCGATCCGTTGGATCATAGGTTATGCCCGGTCCCGGAAGGGGATCCCCATGGTGGAGCGTCTCGCCCGGGAGCTGTCCGACGCCTGCAAGGGCGAGGGCGGCGCGGTGAAGAAGAAGGAAGACACCCATCGTATGGCGGAGGCCAACCGGGCCTTTGCGCACTACAGGTGGTAGTGGTGTGTAGTCTGTTTATAGGAAGGACGATTCTGTGGTGACCGCAACTAACCTTCAGTCGATAAGGAACATAGGTATAGCCGCCCACATAGACGCCGGTAAGACCACCACCAGTGAGCGGATCCTCTTCTACACCGGGCGCAAGCACAAGATAGGGGAGGTTCACGAGGGCGCCGCCACCATGGACTGGATGGAGCAGGAGCGGGAGCGCGGAATCACCATCACTTCCGCCGCCACTACCTGTCAGTGGCGGGATTGCACCATCAACCTTATTGATACGCCCGGCCACGTGGACTTCACCGTGGAGGTGGAGCGCTCCATGCGGGTCCTGGATGGGGCAGTGGCGGTCTTCTGCGCCGTGGGCGGCGTGGAGCCCCAGTCGGAGACGGTTTGGCGCCAGGCGGACAAGTACCGGGTCCCCCGGATAGCCTTCGTCAACAAGATGGACCGGGTTGGGGCGGACTTCCACGCGGTGGTCTCCCAGATGAAGGAGCGTCTGGGGGCCAGGCCGGTGCCTATCCAGATGCCCATAGGGGTTGAGGACGGCTTCGTGGGCGTGGTGGACCTGGTGGAGTTCAAGGCCGCTATCTACGACGACGAGCTCGGCACCGAGTACCGCAAGGTGGAGGTGCCGGCGGAGTTGCTGGAGGAGGCCAAGATGGCCCGGGACGCCATGCTGGAGGAGCTGGCGGACTTCGACGAGAGGATAATGAACGCCTACCTGGAGGGGCAGCCCATCGAGGAGTCCTGGATCCGGGAGGCCCTGAGGGCCAACACCATAGCCCTCAACATAGTGCCGGTCCTGTGCGGTTCCGCCTTCAAGAACAAGGGGGTCCAGCTGTTGCTCGACGCGGTGGTGGACTACCTGCCCAGCCCGGTGGACATACCTCCCTGCGAGGGGATCAACCCCGATACGGGCGAGCCGGTTCTGGTCAAGGCCTCCGAGGAGGAGCCCTTCGTGGCCCTGGCGTTCAAGATAATGGTTGATCCCTACGTGGGTCGCCTGGCCTTCTGCCGGATATACTCGGGCAAGCTGGACGGCGGGTCCAGCATATACAACTCCAACACTCGCCGTCGTGAGCGGGTGGGCCGGATCCTCCGGATGCACGCCAACAAGAGGGAGGAGCTGGACTCCGCCAGCGCGGGCATGATCGTGGCCATCCCGGGGCTCAAGCAGGTTCGCACCGGGGATACCCTGTGCGTGGAGGACCGGCCGGTGGTGCTGGAGTCCCTGGAGTTCCCCGAGCCGGTCATCTCCCTGGCGGTGGAGCCCGCCAGCAAGGCGGACCAGATCAAGCTGGCCAAGGGGCTGGAGGCCCTCTCGGAGGAGGACCCCACCTTCCGGGTGCGGGTTGACGAGGAGACCGGCCAGACCATCATCCAGGGCATGGGGGAACTCCACCTGGAGATAATCGTGGATCGGCTCAAGAGGGAGTTCGGCGTGGACGTCAAGGTGGGTCGTCCCCAGGTGGCCTACCGGGAGGCGATCCGGAAGCCCGCCCGGGCCCAGGGGCGCTTCGTCCGTCAATCCGGCGGTCGGGGCCAGTACGGAGACGTGGTGCTGGAGATCGAGCCCCTGGAGGGACACAAGGGCTACGAGTTCGTGGACAAGATCGTGGGTGGCGTGGTGCCCAAGGAGTACATCCCCGCGGCCCAGAAGGGCGTGGAGGAGGCCATGAACAACGGCATCCTGGGTGGCTACCCGGTGATCGGAGTCCGGGTCTCCATCGTGGACGGGAGCTATCACGAGGTTGACTCCTCGGAGATGGCGTTTAAAATAGCAGGGTCCATGGCCTTCAAGGAGGCCATGAAGAACGCGGACCCGGTCCTCATGGAACCCATCTTCAGCGTTGAGGTGGTGACTCCGGAGGAGTACATGGGGGACGTGATCGGTGACCTTTCGTCCCGCCGCGGCAAGGTGGAGGGCATGGGAGAGAGGGGCAACGCCCGGGTGGTCAAGGCCTTCGTGCCCCTGGCGGAGATGTTCGGCTACGCCACGGACCTGAGGAGCAAGACCTCCGGAAGGGCCTCCTACACCATGGTCTTCAGCCACTACGAGGAGGTACCTCGCGAGGTGGCGGAGAAGATCCTCAAGGGGTAACAGTTTAGATTTGCCAGGGAGGTATGGGTAAGATGGCGAAGGAGAAGTTTACCAGGTCTAAGCCGCACCTGAACATAGGTACCATAGGTCACATAGACCACGGCAAGACCACGTTGACGGCGGCGATCACCAAGACGCTGTCGAAGAAGGGATACGCGGACTTCACGCCCTTTGATCAGATAGACAAGGCGCCGGAGGAGCGTGAGCGTGGGATAACCATCAACATAGCCCACGTGGAGTACCAGACGGACAACCGTCACTATGCGCACATTGACTGCCCGGGGCACGCGGACTACATCAAGAACATGATCACCGGTGCGGCTCAGATGGACGGTGCGATCCTGGTGGTGTCCGCTGCGGACGGTCCCATGCCCCAGACCCGTGAGCACGTGCTTTTGGCCCGTCAGGTGAACGTGCCCGCGCTGGTGGTGTTCATGAACAAGTGCGACATGGTGGACGATCCGGAGCTTCTGGATCTGGTGGAGATGGAGATCCGGGACCTGCTGAGCAAGTACAGCTTCCCTGGCGACGAGGTTCCCATCATTCGCGGTTCCGCGCTGAAGGCTCTTGAGGCGGATGGCGAGGACGAGTGGACCGACAAGATCTGGGAGCTCATGAAGGCCTGTGACGAGTACATTCCCACCCCTGTTCGGGAGACCGACAAGCCGTTCCTGATGCCCATCGAGGACGTGTTTACCATAACCGGTCGTGGCACGGTTGTGACCGGTCGTGTGGAGCGCGGTGTCATCAAGGCGGGAGACGAGGTTGAGATAGTGGGGATGAGGGACACCCAGAAGACGGTGGCCACCAGCCTTGAGATGTTCCGTAAGATATTGGACGACGCGGTGGCGGGAGACAACGTGGGGGTCCTTCTGCGGGGTGTAGGCAAGGACGAGGTTGAGCGGGGCCAGGTTTTGGCGAAGCCTGGCAGCATCAAGCCGCACAAGCACTTCAAGGCGGAGGTTTACGTTTTGAAGAAGGAGGAGGGTGGTCGTCACACGCCGTTCTTCTCCGGTTACAAGCCTCAGTTCTACTTCCGGACCACGGACGTTACTGGGGAGATCAAGCTTCCGGAGGGCGTGGAGATGGTCATGCCTGGGGACAACAGCCAGTTTGAGGTGAAGCTGATAGTGCCGGTGGCTCTGGAGCCGGGTCTTCGGTTTGCGGTCCGTGAGGGCGGCCGCACCGTGGGCGCCGGGGTGGTCACCGAGAT